>Ga0115546_1000790_pt1 | contig 20812 bp, 17 predicted proteins | sample COGITO_mtgs_1004_FD_87186 | JGI IMG/M metagenome (GOLD analysis project Ga0115546, IMG submission 87186) | Pelagic marine microbial communities from North Sea - COGITO_mtgs_100413 | ecosystem: Environmental > Aquatic > Marine > Epipelagic | place: Germany:Helgoland, sampling site Kabeltonne...
AGTGTTAAAACCACCAGGGCTATGGGGTGAAAACGGCGCCGACATTGTGGTTGGCGAAGGCCAGCCGCTGGGAGTTCCTTTAAGTGGAGGCGGTCCTTACTTTGGATTTATGTGCTGCACCTTGTCGTTAGTGCGTCAAATTCCAGGTCGAATTGTTGGTCAGACCGTCGATCAGGATCAAAAGCGGGGTTTTACCTTAACTCTGCAAGCCAGGGAGCAACATATTCGACGATCGAAAGCAACCTCAAATATTTGCACCAATCAAGGCTTGGCAGTCACAGCGGCAACCATCTATATGAGTATCATGGGCGCTGAAGGATTAGAACAGGTAGCTAATCAATCAATGTTCAATATTCGTAAACTTTTAGAACAGCTTAAACCATTACATATAGTGCCATCCTTTGAATCTGATTTTTTTCACGAAGTTCTATTAAAACTGCCCGTTGCAACTGATCAATTCATACAAGGTATGCTTACTCACGGCATTGATCCAGGTTTTAAGGTGTCAGACTATTTTGAAACAATGCCAAACTCAATCCTAGTGTGTTTAACTGAAACTAAAACTCAAGCAAACATTGATCAATATGCTGCTGCTGCAAAGCAAGTTATTCAAACTATTAATGGTGGTCAATGATGACTGAATCACAAAATCCAGCGAAAGATCGGGATCAGCTTATTTTTGAAAAAAGTAGCCCCGGACGACAATCAACTTCTCAGCTAGTTGGCCAGTATGACGTAAAGCCAAGTTTATCTTTACCTCAGCATTTGCAACGTCAGCAAAAGCCAAGGTTACCGGAAGTTTCAGAATTACAAGCAGTGAGGCATTACACCAATCTTTCACGTAAAAACTATTCCATAGACACACATTTTTATCCATTAGGTTCTTGTACAATGAAATACAACCCGCGAGGGGCGCATAAAGCTGCAATGCAACCTGGATTCTTGCAACGGCATCCACTACGCTCAGAGCCAGTCAACCAAGGTTTGCTTGCGTTATTAAGCCAATTGCAAACATGGATTGCTGATATCACAGGTATGCAAGCAGTTAGTCTTTCACCAATGGCCGGTGCACAAGGTGAATTTGCTGGTGTTGCAATGATTCGCGCGTATCATCAAGCGCGACAAGATCATGAACGAACAGAGATCATAGTGCCAACAGCAGCACATGGTACTAACCCTGCTACAGCGGTTATGTGTGGCTACAAAGTTCGAGAAATTGCAATCGAGGACTCTGGCGACGTTGACATAGAGGCCTTAAGAGCCGCAGTCGGACCTAAAACTGCCGGCTTGATGCTGACTAATCCGTCAACCTGTGGCGTGTTTGAGCGTAAAATTTCGGAGATTTCAACCATAGTTCATGATGCCGGCGGATTACTCTATTATGATGGCGCCAATATGAATGCCATACTGGGTCAAGCCAGACCTGGTGATATGGGTTTTGACGTCCTTCACCTTAATCTTCATAAAACCTTTGCTACGCCTCATGGCGGCGGCGGCCCAGGCGCAGGTCCAGTCGCTGTCAATCAAAAACTTGCTGAATTTTTACCTGGGCCGGTGGTTCAGCAAAAATCAACTGGTGATTATTTTTGGCACAAACCGGCTCAATCTATCGGCAGACTATCAACGTTTATGGGCAATGTAGGCGTGTTGATAAGAGCCCACTACTATGCCTCAACCCTAGGTCGAGATGGACTGACAGAGGCGGCAGCTCTTGCCACACTGAATGCAAATTATCTTATGGCGCGTCTAGAAAAAGCTGGCTTTAAAGTGAGCTTTTCCGGCCGTCGAGCAACTCATGAGTTCATCATCAGTTTGCAAAAGGAAACGAAGCAACATGGCACTAATGCAATGGACTTTGCAAAACGCTTATTGGACTACGGCTTTCACGCACCAACGACTTATTTTCCACTTTTAATTCCAGAGTGTTGGCTTATCGAGCCCACTGAAACAGAAGCAAAAGAAGAATTGGACCGATTTGTGGACGCAGTTATCAGTATCAAGCATGAAGCACAAACAAATCCAAAACTTGTAAAAACAGCGCCTCATCATCTTACGGTGAAACGGCTAGATGAGGTAAAAGCTGCTAAAGAGTTGGTCTTAACCGCTGACTTTACGCAAATCGACGCACCACATGCGAGCCAATAATGGCTCGTCGAAAGCTTAATAAGCAACAGCAAAGCCGACTCCAGCAACCTGACCAAGCAGACAACTGGCAAAAAGGCCAGATTGTTGCTCGATACAGCAAGGCTGTGGAAATTCAAACCGACCATGATCGCTTTCGCGCCCAAATTCCAGCAAAATTTCAGGGCAATAGTCAAATCGATGATCTAATTGTTGGCGACTGGGTTTATCTAGATGAGTTGCAAGTTATTCAAGCAAAGCTTGAGCGCTCCACAGAACTCGTACGCTATAGGCGCAGCACCTCAAGAGTTGCAGGGCATCAAACTGACGATGATATTCGCAGCGCCAGAGGTAAAGCGGTTGCCGCAAACATTAGTCAGTTATGCATCGTGATCTCGCCAAATCCGTTTGTCGACACTCTCACCATCGACGAATATTTATTAGCGGCCTATATTCAAGGGTTCAAGCCTCTTATTATTTGCAATAAAGAAGATATAACATCCAGTGAACAAGCCAGTCAGCTTGATGATTATCGACTTTATCGCGAGGCATATCATAAGCTTGGCTATAGACTTATCCGTACATCCGCTTTACTCAATCATGCGGATACGGCGCTGTTAGATCAACTTGCTCACCACACAAGTGTTTTTATGGGCACCTCGGGAGTTGGTAAATCATCGCTCATTAACATGCTATTGGAGGATAACCTCGCCGTGACCGGTGGTATTTCGGAAAATGCTGAACTTGGTAAGCACACGACTACGACAGCCCGGCTGTATAAATTACCGAATGGAGGATCATTAGTTGACTCCCCTGGTATCCGAGAATTTAAACTTGCCACTGCTGAACCTAATGATCTTTTTCAGACTTACAAAGATCTTTACAATGGTAACAGCTGCCAGTATGGTAATTGTACTCATCGAGAAGAACCAAATTGCGCCGTAAAACAAGCTTTAAAGGACAAGCAAGTTTTTCAATGGCGATACGACAATTATCTGGCACTTTTTAATAGTTTGTGCCAATCTTGAGGCCAGTCTATGTACCTTCTTGGCTTTGACTATGGTCATAAAAACATTGGTGTTGCGTTGGGTCAAATGGTCACAAGAACAGCCTCACCTAAAACGACCCTTCACTTGAAAGATGGCCCACCATGGCAGAATATTCAAACTATCGTTGAAGAATACAAACCTATCACCTTAGTCGTTGGCTTGCCGTTGGGACGCGATGGGGAAGAGCAAGCCATGACTAAAGCTGCTCGACAATTTGCGAGAACACTGGAAAAAAAATTTGCAAAGCAGTACCAGCTTGGTGTGGTATATCAAGATGAGCGTTACACGTCGCAAGCTGCAGAACAAATATACGCAAAAGCCAAAGGTAAGCATAAAAGTGGCTGGGATCGAGACAGTATCGCAGCCATGCTTATATTAGAGGCTTGGCTTGACAATCAAACACCTTCACAGTTTTGATCACACAAGGAATTCCCATGACGAAGACACCCTTTGAATTGCCGACAGTTGAGCGCTTACTTGATCAGCTCCATACGCAATTGAAAGCAGTGCTCAAGGCCAAAGACATAAAAAACCCTCGCATTGTAGGTATTCATACGGGTGGTGCATGGATAGCTGAAAGACTGCAAAAAATGTTAGCAAACGACCAGTGCTATGAGAAATGCCCGCCTATGGGCACTTTGAATATTGCATTCTATCGCGACGATTTTACGGAAAAAGGGCTTCATCCAGTGGTGACGCCTTCAGCCCTACCATTTTCCGTTGATGATGCTGAATTAATTCTAGTTGATGACGTCCTGATGTCAGGTAGAACCATTCGAGCGGCATTAAACGAGCTCTTTGACTATGGGCGCCCTAAAAGTGTCACACTCGCAGTATTAGTTGATTTACAAGCACAGCAGCTGCCAATTCGTGCAGACGCAGTAGGCATGAGCACTACTCTGCCAAAAAATAAACGATTAAAATTGCGTGGACCAGATATCCTAAAATTAGATTTAATTACTCATTAAACCAGTAGTTTGTCCAGGACAGCTTATCTAGTCGCTGGTTGTATTTCATGCTGCCTTGACATCCACGCCATTTTTCACTTAAAAGATTGACTATCATGGACATCGCCGAACTAAAGGCTTTCACCGCTACTTCCCAGCAAGGCTCGTTCTCTAAAGCTGCTGAAATTTTACATATTTCTCAACCTGCTATTTCTCGGCGAATTCAATCACTAGAACTTTTTCTTGGAGAAAATCTTTTTGATCGAGAAGGCGCTAAAATTCGTTTAACAGCTGCGGGGCAATTACTTTTACCTCAAGCTCAATCAATTTTGGATCTCACTCAGCACGCCATAGATACTCTAAAAAATATGGGGCAAAATATTCAAGGCTCATTAATTTTAGCTATTAGCCATCATTTTGCAGAACATTATCTAGCACAATCTCTTAAAACATATTGCCAAACTTTTTTGCAAGTACGACTACAATTTCATTTTGTCACTTCAGAGCAAGCTTGTGATCTCGTCGCTGATGGCACAGCTCACCTCGGCTTGGTCACAATTCCAGCAAAAAGTACGCTTACTTCTACTAATCAAAAACTCTACTTCACACCGATAAAAAATGAAGTGCTTTCTTTAGTCGTCAACGCTCAACACCCATTAGCGATCCAAAGTACGCCTTTGGACTTAAATCAATTTACAGCCATAATGCCACCAATTACAAGTGCTACCGGCCTCTTGCTCCAACAACAATTGGACGCGGCTCAGATTCAGGGCCTGGATAGAATTGAATGCTCGTCATTTACCAGTCTTAAAAGTTTGATACTGGCGAATTTAGGATGGGGCTTTTTACCTACACCTCTGCTTGGACCAGGGCTAGTCGAATTACAATGCCTTAAGTTAAGCCATGTCTCCCGACAAATTGGCCTGGCTCAGCATCGCAACCGACAACTTTCGCCAGCGGCGAAGGCATATTTGGATCAATGGCAAAAGTTGTCATAGAGTAATTTATGATTCGGTTGCTGGTGCAAATAAATTGCGAATAGTCTCCAGTCGTCGCCTATTTTTAACGAAATCATAGTATCCAACTCTGGATTCCGAGCGAACATGCACTAAACCCTTCTCTACATCAAAGACAAACCTTAGATCATCAACAAAGCGAAGAATTCGGGTTGAAGCCGTGGCCGTTATCAACGGGAAGTCGGCAGTTTCTACACTAAGACCTAGGTCTGCCAAAACATATTCCAGTTTAGCAAAAGCTTTTTCAACGGCATTGTCTGCCGTCGTATCGTAAGTCATAGGTTCTATATACCACTTGGGCGCCTCATTCAAGGCTGAGTCATACACACTGCACACGCAGTTTGGTGCAGCTCCACAAGGCGCTAACATCGTGTCCATGTCAATACTACTGTCAATGTCAATCGCCATACTCTTTGTCACCCCTATCCAAAATAAAAAACTGATCTGTAGGATATAAACCCATCGACTACACTTCATATTAAACTCCTTTTCTATAAGATTGCACAGCGTCCTCTCACCATCCAGGTGCTAATGCTGCATCACGGCGATTAAGAGTTTTGTCAATCCATTGGCACCACCACGGTTTTGAGTTAGGATGATCGTTTTCTAAGCGAACGCAGCCATTTCGCGTCAGTGACTACAGAGCGAGAATAACATGACATTTCAAGATGCAACCAATCAAAATTCGGCGACTGACTTTACACCATCGGAAGATGTATTATTTTTTTCCTCTGATGACTGGGGCTGGAAAACCAGTAAATATCACATCAGCACTCGGCTCGCTCGCCAAGGCAAAGTACTTTTTGTGTCGAGTATTGGCTTTAGAGCGCCAACAGTCTCAAGCGAAGACTTGGGTCGAATTATACGAAAGTTGAAAAGCTTTTTCAAAGGCACTCGCGAAATTCAACCTAATCTTCATGTGCTCACCCCATTAGTAGTGCCATTTAAATCCTTTCCATGTAAGAACGCTATAAATCGAGTATTACTTCGCTTGCAGGTATCCTTTGCAATGAGAAAATTAGGCATGAAAAAACCAATAATGTTTGTTTTTTCTCAAAATTGGCTACCTTATATTCAACCTATTAATCGAAAAAAATGCATCTACTATGTGGTTGATGATCAATCTTCTTTTAAAGGTTTAGATGCTCAGCAATTTCGACAGTGGGACAAAGAAATGTGCGAACTTGCAGATGGAATATTCTGTACAGCCAAAAGTCTTTATGAGGAAAAGCGACAATTTAATCCTAATACTGTGTACATGCCCCATGGGGTTGATTTTGAAAACTTTTACAAAACTTGGTCAGATGACACGCCAATTGCGCAAGAGCTGTTGCCTTTAGAAAAGCCCATCATGCTTTTTTTTGGACATATTTCGTATGAATGGGTAGATGCTGAATTACTCAAGGCGTGCGCAGCGCTCAGACCACAATGGAGCTGGGTTCTCGTTGGGCGAAACTCCATGAAGAGTGATGAATTTATACAATATCCTAATATTGTATACAATGGTGAGCACGATTTTGAAAAGTTATCCACCTTTTGTAAGGGCGCACGGGTGGGCATTATCCCATTTGTAAAAAGCCCACTTACCCAGAACTGTAACCCTCTCAAACTACCAGAATACCTGGCGGCGGGGCTGCCAGTGGTTTCCACGCCTATTCCATCAGTTCTAGAGCTATACCCAGAGGATGCGGCGACTGCATCTGATGCAGATAGTTTTATAACGAAGTGCGAAGCTGCATTAAGTAAAACGACACAAGAGCGAAAAGCTCGTGCTGATGCAATGAAAAACCATTCCTGGGACCACCGGGTTTCACAAATTTTGCATCATATTGAGAATGACTTTTAGAGAGTAATGACTTTTAGATCGTGAAGCAGAAAAAACTCATGTACAGTTTATCTTTACATGAAAAGCTCTGGGTACCAATCTAAGGCTTATTCACTTTGCTTGTGATGACGCAAAACTCGAGCCTGTACAACGCGAGCGAGCTCATCTGGCTGAAATTTTGAGAGGAATTCGTCGCAACCAACTTTTTCAGTCATACTCTTATTAAAACTTCCGCTGAGGGATGTATGAAGCGTAATAAATAAGTCTTTAAGGATTGGGTGTTTTCTACATTCAGCGGTTAAACTATAGCCATCCATTTGCGGCATTTCCGCATCTGTCACCAATAATAAAAATTCTTTATCGAAGTCAAAATCTTCATCTACCCATTGTAAAAGTTTAGCTAGGCCTTTAGCCCCATCGGTTGCAAAATGCACAGTTACACCAAGCTGCTCTAAGATTGCTCCGGCCTGCCCTCGAGCAACAGAAGAATCATCGACCACCAAGGCATGCATACCAGCTGTTTTCTCGAGTACGCTGTCTTCTATAATGCCTTCAGAGATTGTGAGTCGATAAGCACTGATTTCGGTTAATACTTTTTCAACATCAATAATTTCAACGATCTGGTCAGACACCTGAGTAATTGCAGTCAAATAGTGATGAGCGCCGGTGCCTTTAGGGGGAGGTGTTATTTCGCTCCAGGTCATATTGACAATTCGATCAACGCTTCCAACCATAAACGCTTGAACTGTCTGATTATATTCCGTAATAATAATATTTCCATTAGCACTCGCCTCAGAAGCAGGCATACCAATTGCACATGCGAGATCAATAACTGGAATAGTGTTACCACGGCAGTGTGTCACACCAGCGACTACATGATGGCTTTTGGGGATTTTAGTAAGCTCCGGCATGCGCTGAACTTCTTGCACTTTAAACACATTTATTGCATATATTTGGGGCCCACTAAGGCGAAACATCAGTAATTCAAGTCGGTTTTCACCAACAAGTTTGGTTCTGGAATCCACTGAATCTAAAACGCTTGCCATATTTTGTGTCCTCTCATACAATTGCTCACCCGGTCTCACCTTTCTCGATTTTCCCCAGTTATGTTTAAAGTTTAGACAATATCTGAATATTCACCTCAAAAGTGCACTGAACGATTTACAATTTTAAATGTTGAGGGTTAACTCATAACCTTAGAGTAGACGTTCTACTGTAGTGACCAGCAAATCTAAGCTAATATATCCGTAGTGTTAAACGTTTGGAACTTAAAAGATTTCAAGATAAAAAGGAACAGCTTGTGCCATTATCGAATCGAATGATCACCCTCGCCGTCATCTGCACATTAACCATTGCAGGATGCAGCCAAAATTCGGTCAATGAAAAAATGAGTCAAAAGCCTATAAAAGCTACATCAGCTCAAAGCGATGAACCGCAAACTGCAACGCAGCAGACATCCAATAAAGCGCCAAATAAAACCATTGCGCCAGAAACGCTGTATGATCTGCTGATCGCTGAAATGGGCGGCAAAGTTAATCGCCTTGAGATAGCCCTTGGTAACTACATGCGCCAAGCTCACCTGACAAAAGACCCAGCTGTTATTGAACGATACGCCAAAATTGCAAACTACATGCAAGCGAGTCAAGCAACTTTAGATGCAACTCAGCTTTGGCTTAAAATTGATCCAAAAAATGTCGAAGCACTAACCTTAATGCTGGTCTACCAAATTGGTCAAGGCTCTTTAAAAGAACAAGAAGAAGCTTTGCATAAGTTGTTACGCCAGACTGCTGACCTTGATTTACTTCTACTTGAACAACAGCTCAATGCATCCTCGAATGAGCAACGTATTGTCTTTTTACAAGTGCTTGAAAAGCTGACAAACAACCGTTCAGCCCAATATAAAGACAACGCTAATCTTTGGTATTTGATGGCAAAAACTCAAAGTCTACTTGATAGACCAAATGAAGTTATCACAAGCGTCCAACAACAGCATAAAATTGATAATCAATTTTTGCCAAGTTACATACTTTTGGTGGACGCCTATGAAAAAACCAACCAAGTAGACCTTGCTGAAAAGGCACTTAAAAAATTAACTACACTTGATCCAGCGAATAAAAAAGTCCGTTTGTATTACGCGCGCTTATTGGTTCGAAGCCAAAAATACAAAGCCGCATTAAATGAGTTTGAGTCGCTAGTCAAAGATTTTCCTACAGATTATGATTTGCAGCTCACCTCTGGCGTCTTAGCAGCTCAATCTGGTCAATTCACCACAGCTATGGCTTATTTTCAAGGTTTATTGGATAAAAATCATCGTACAAATGAAACATTATTACAAATAGCCATAATCCAAGAACTACAGAACAACCCCAAAGAGGCGATCACCAACCTTCTTTTAATTACTCCGTCAGATTTTTTTCAAGAAGCAAGATTTAAAGCAGCAAAGCTTACGGCAGACCAAGGCAAAGTAGATGAAGCGATTCTTATACTAGAGGAAGCTGCCAAGCAACAAGCCTTGGCTAGTGAACTGTACACCATCTCCATCGCTGAGCTTTACAGCGAATATGGTCAATCTGAGAAAGCTTTAAAACATTTAAATAATGCCATCAAGAAATCACCTGACATACCAAGCTTTTTATACTCCAGGGCTATACTTTTAAGCGAGTTAAATCAACATCAAGCATCAGAAGCCGATCTACGAAAAGTTCTTAAACTTAAACCTGATAATGTCGCCGCACTCAATGCTCTTGGCTACACATTAGTGGACCGTAATATTCGACTTGATGAAGCGAGCGTCCTGCTTGAAAAGGCCCATAAGCTGTCACCAAATGACGCGCCTATTCTTGATAGCCTCGGCTGGCTTGAATACCGCCTTGGCAATCTTGCGAAAGCAAAAAAACGGCTACGAGAAGCTTTTGATATTTTGAAAGATCATGAAATAGCTGCACATTTAGGTGAAATTTTATGGCTTGTCGGTGAGCAATCCGAAGCAAAGGCTATTTGGAATGAAGGCTTAAAACTAAAGCCCGATTCTCAAATCCTCAAAGACACTATGCAGCGTTTGATTAAACAGTGATTGCATATTACCAATAAAAACTGCCTCATCCCTTGAGGCGTGCTCTAAAAATGTATATTGTGCTACCAAATTGTCCTCATTCCGATTAACATAGGCTTTGCTTTAGTTTAAGCATCCTTAGAGCCTTATCTTACTCTTCAAACAACACTATAGGGCTGACCATATAACGACTTATACGCCAACATGAGATGTGCCCACAATGAAAATATTTGACATTATACATCCCCTTCTTAGATCTCGCGCCGTAGCATTTGGCCTTGTAATGCTTAGCCTCAATGGCTGTAGTCTTTGGCAAGCACCACAGACTACAACTGACGAAACACAAATTCAGGGTCAAAAATTACTCAGCCATTATTGGACATTAAAAGCCAAAATTGGCATAAAAACGCAAAAAGAAAATGGCTCTGCGGGTCTACTTTGGCAACAAATGGGCAGTGAATATAAAATTACGCTCACAGGGCCACTGGGCAAGCAGCTTGGCAAGCTTGAGAGTGACGGTCTTGAAATTATGTTGACATCAGCGGACGGCACGACACAGACCGCTTCCACGGAAGATGAGCTCGTTCTCAACATTATTGGTAAACCCTTGCCAGTGACTCAACTGCAATTTTGGATCAAAGGCATGAAAGCCCCATTTTTTCCGATTGAGCCAATCAGTTCATCTGAAAAGCATTTAGAGTTTATTCAAAAGAACTGGCGGGTATCCATGGAAAACCTGAGTGTAATTAACGGCTATCAACTCCCTCAGCGCCTGGTATTAACCTACCCTGCCAGTGGCAGTTCATCGGAAACAACTACCCTTGAGCTCAAAGTCATCGTTAAAGATTGGAACATTCAGTCAGACGCCACAGCTATCGAAGCACTATAGCATATGCTCGCTTTAACGCTTTTTTGCCCAGCAAAAGTGAATTTATTCTTACATTTATGCGGCCAGCGTTCCGATGGCTATCACGAGCTGCAAACCCTGTTCTGTTTGCTCAATTGGGGCGATACGCTTGATATTGATTTGCAAGGTACGACAAACCAATGCGTGATTGAGGGTGTGCCCAAGATTAAGCTAGAAGACAACTTAATTTTTAGGGCAGTCCAGCTACTACAAAAAGCCGTTGGGCAGCACTTGCCTGGTCTAAAATTTACTCTGCATAAGCACATTCCTATGGGTGCCGGCTTGGGTGGTGGTAGTAGTAACGCTGCTGCCTGCCTCTTAGGTCTCAATCAGCTACTTCATCTTAATTTATCAAATAGACAACTTTTAGAGTTAGGCGCTCAATTGGGAGCAGATGTTCCCGTTTTCATTCAGCAACAACACGCATTTGCTGAAGGTATAGGTGAAAAACTGACAGCTGTTACTCTCGAGCCGCTATTCTTTATATTGGCGCTGCCCAAAGTGAGCGTCAACACAGCAGACGCATTTAAAAGCCCAAAACTCGAACGCCGCCACCCAAAACTTACGATGACAGAACAGCTTCATCATGTTGTGCAGCACAATCATTTTGAACTACCAATCCGGCACATCTATCCACCTATCGACCATTGCTTTAAATTACTCGCCGCATCAAGTCCGCCTCACATCAAACCTCGATTGAGTGGTACTGGCTCTAGTGTATTTTTAGTCTTCGAACAACAGCAACAAGCGGTCGCAACGTTCGCTAAACTTCAACAACAAGTATTGCCTTTTGCAATCAAATCTCTTCAACTTTATCAGCGGCCCACATTAACCACCTCATTAACTTAAATTTTTTTAACTTATAGCTATGTAAGGATTCATTATGGCGGACTCAATTCAGAAAAATTGTATAGGCGGTCAGTTACAGTCTTGTTGTCAAGACCCTATCACCGGCTTTTTAAGAGATGGTTATTGTCATTCACATAAAGAAGATCATGGCATGCATTTTGTTTGTGCTGTCATGACGGAGGACTTTTTACGCTTTTCAAAAGCTCAGGGTAATGATCTTTCAACGCCTCGACCAGAATTTGGTTTTCCCGGTCTCAACTCAGGAGACTCTTGGTGTCTTTGTGCATTACGCTGGCAACAAGCTTTTGAAGCACAGTCCGCGCCTCAAGTAAAACTTAAATCAACTCATATAGACACTTTAAAGCATGTAAAGCTTGCGGATCTTAAGAGTTGTGCTTTTAAGTGAGCATGTTTTTTGACATTTCTAATATTTAGGGCCATGCTGCAGTAATGGGTTATTAATAGTAGGGATGCTCACGTGAATGCAAACCAGGATCTTTTTCGACCAGATTTACCCCGCATAGCACATAAAATTGTGTGCCTAATTCCTGATGGCATTGGTACAACATTGCGCACTACCCCCACCCTCAGCGCAATACGTCAGAAATACCCAAACGCCATCATTACAGTTATTCTAAATTCGAACTGCTCAAGCTTACTTACTGAGAGCATTTGCGATTATTGTTTATCACCACCAAAAACTAGTCGATTTGCCAAACTTCGTTTTTATGCCTCACTTCGACAGCAAAAGTTTGACATTCTTTTTGACTTTCATACGCCTCATCGACCCATGAATGCTATGACACAAAGTAGCTTTAGTACCGACGTCACGCAAACTCATCTATGGCATCGTCTTCTTATCAAAGCTAAATGTACGATTGGCTTTGATAAAACTTTAAATTCAGCATTAAACACGACAATTATAGCCGACTGGATTAACGTGCATAGTGCTTTTACTATTAGTGTACCTTGCCCGAAAACAGCCGTATCTCAAGCAGAGCACCAAGCAGATACCACTTTACGGCTGGTAATCGATAGTCACAAAATCACCATCGCTGCTCGACTTTTTCCATTGAAAGCGCCAAAAGTGTACAAAGATATTAATTATTCACAGCCTCATAAGATTGCACTTTTTTTTGGTGGTCATCATCAGTCGTCTCATTGGCCCCTTGATTATGTAATTGAACTTATCGTTAAAATTTTGGCATCTCGAAATGTACGTTTTCATATTATTGGTGGGAACCAAGAAACTAATGTCAAAGCCCTATTACATGATGCTCTACGAAAAGAAATTAATGATAATCAAGTTGTTATGCACATAGGCCAAACAAATTTAGGTGAAACTAGTGCTATTATTGGTCAATGCCAGCTTATGATTAGTACTTTGAGCGGCCCTTTCTATTTAGCAGACGCCCACAATATACCAATTATTGCCTTAGCAAGTAGTAACAAACATGTACCTCACTATCAAGCCAGACAAGCTCGGCAAATTCTTTTGCAGGTACCAGTGCATTGTAGCCCATGCTTAAAATCCATCTGCGAAAAATCAGTGAGCTGCATGGAGCAAATGTCAGTGATGCAAGTCGTTGCAGCCTATGATGCAATGTTGGCTGATAGGTTTGCAATAGCGTTGTAAGGTATAAAAGCTATTGCAAACTGATCACCTTGTTCTAGGGAGTGTTAACACTCCCTAAGAAAACTTATGCACGTTTAGCTCGATTAATCCCCTCATCAGACTCACGCTCTAATTTTCGAGCGATATCGCCGCTTGAACCTGTGCCTCGTGCTAAATGATAATATGCAGCCGGCACAATAATGAGGGTAAACACACTGGCCGCGATAACACCTGCAAAAACCACCACACCAATCATAATGCGAGTTTCGGCACCGGCGCCTTGAGCCATAATGAGAGGCACGGCACCAGCAACAGTTGTTAATCCCGTCATTACAATTGGTCGAAATCTGGTGGATGAAGCTTGCATAATTGCGTTTTTAAAGTCAACACCCTCTTCTCGTAACTGATTGGCAAACTCTACAATTAAAATGCCATTTTTGGCAGCTAAACCCACTAACATCATAAGGCCGATTTGCGAATAAATATTAATTGAGCCGCCGGTAATATAAAGACCAAAAATACCACCGAAAATTGCAAACGGTACTACTAGCATGATAATAAATGGGTGAATATAACTTTCAAACTGAGCTGCCAGTACTAAGAACACCACAAGTACACCCAAGGCGAATATAAACAAGATTGACGACTCTGATTTCATAAAGTCTCGACTTTGTCCTTTATAATCAATCATGGCCTCTGGAGGAAGATGAGCGTCAACCAAGTCTTTTAAATAGATCAACGCCTCGCCTAACTTATAGTCATCTGCTAAATTAGCCTCGAGCGTAATGGATCGAATACGATTATATCGAGCCAAAGTTTGGGCCGCACCGTACTCCTTTATGTTGATAAGGTTGGACAATGGAATAAGCGCACCGGTTTTATCCGATCGCACATGAATATTGCTAATGTCGGACAACGAATTTTGTTCAGAATTCATGCCTTCAATAATGACATCATACTCTTCACCATCGGACAAAAATGTAGTGAGATTACGACCTCCCATCATTGTTTCCAGGGTACGACCGATTTGCGTCACAGTGACCCCAAGATCGGCAGCACGATCATAATTAACGTTGAAATCAATTTGCGGACGTGTCGCTTTATAATCACTGTCGAGCCCTAACAGTCCGGGGTTATCCTGCGCTTTTTCCAGGATGATATCTCGCCATCGCGCGAGTTCTTCATAGGTGGAGCCACTCAATACAAATTGCAATGGTTTGCCTGCCCCCTTACCTAAGCCTTGACGCATAACAGGGAAAGCACGAACCCCAGGTAGCTCCGCCAAATTTTCTCGCACCTCATTCATAATGGTGGCAGCAGGTCGCCGAGCAGACCAATCATCTAATAACGCAATAACGAAACCATTACTGAAATTCTCAATGTTACCAAAACCTTGAGGCGCTCGAACCAGCAAACGTTTAATTTCGCCCTTATCAACATAGTGCATAAGACGACGCTCAATCTCCGTCATGTATTCCGCCATATACTCAAAACTGGCACCCTCTGGGCCATTCACTAGGACAAAAAATGCGCCTCTATCCTCGTAAGGCGTAAATTCTTGTGGGACTTTTGGCACAGTTAAAACCAAGCCCGCAACTAAGACTATAAAAAGAGCAACAATAATGAGCGGTCGCCGTAAAACAAGAACAAGCACTTGTAAATAAGCATCACGTGAGCGCTTTATACCATTGTGAAAGGAGCGTAAAATTCGCCTCGTTATACTGTTTTTTGTGCTCGGAGGTCTTAATATTTTGGACGCGAGCATAGGACACAGGGTTAGAGCTACGAGGGAAGAAAAACACACAGCCGCGGTAATGGTGACCGCAAACTCAGTAAAAAGTCGACCAACATCGCCCTTTAAAAAGGTAATTGGAACAAAAACCGCAACCAGTACAAGAGTGGTAGATACCACCGCAAAGCCAACTTGTCTAGCCCCTTTAAACGCGGCTACTAACGGGGTTTCTCCGTACTCTTGCATACGTCGGACAATATTTTCTAGCATAACAATAGCATCATCTACAACTAATCCTATGGCGAGGACCATCGCGAGTAGGGTCAATAAATTAACAGAATAATCTAAAGCATACATCACAATAAAAGTTGCAATGAGTGAGATGGGCAAGGTTACCGCTGGAATTAACATGGCTCGCCAATCACCAAGAAACATAAAAATAACGAAGATTACGCAGAGCATGGCTATAAATAAAGTGGCATACACTTCATCAATTGAGGCTTCAATAAAGACCGCAGCGTTGTAGCTTTGCTCAATTTTCATGCCATCAGGTAAACTTGTGTTTAAAGACTCTGTAAGCTTGATCACTGCTTTAGCAACATCAATAGTATTTGCTGTGGATTGACGAATAACCCCAATACCCACCATAGGCACTTCATTACCACGAAAGAATGTACGCTCTTCTACCACGCCCAGCTCAATAGTTGCTACATCACCAAGTCGGGTCAAGTAATCCTGAGTACCATTGCCAACAACCAGCTGGGTGAAGTCTTTGGGCTCTTTAAAGTTTCGAGCCACTCGGGCACGAAAAAGCACATCTTTCGATTCAAGGCTCCCAGCCGGTAATTCAACGTTTTCAGCGCTTAATGCTTGCTCAATATCTGAAACACTAATATCACGAGCCGCCATTGCTTGGCGATCCAACCAAATTCGAAGTGCATAACTTGAACCACCACCAATTCGGATACGGGCAACGCCATCAAGGGTTGAATATTGATCAACTAAAAAACGCTCTGCATAGTTGGTAAGCTCAGGCACGCTCATAGAATCACTGGTTAAGTTACGCCATATAATTACATCATCGTTGCTGTCAACTTTTTGGACGCTGGGTAGATCTGCCTCTTCTGGCAATTTATCTGCAATACCAGCGGTTCGATCTCGTACGTCATTCGCTGCTGCATTGATATTTCGGTCAATGGAGAATTGGATTGTCACAGTTGACAAACCATCTCTCGATGAAGACTCGATAAAGTCAATACCCTCAATACCCGCTATTCGCTCTTCCACAATTTTAGTGATACGAGTTTCAACCACATTGGCAGGTGCTCCAGGATAAGCCACTTCAACCGTGACAACAGGAGGATCAATATCGGGATATTCTCGCAAGGAGAGCCGTTCAAATGAGACCATACCAAAAGCAAGCAATAAAATCGAAATGACACTGGCCAATACTGGTCGCTTTATTGAAATATCTGATAAAATCATTGATCCAGAGCCCTCGACGATGATTGCTCAAGTAGCTGAGTCAAAGTTTGGTCTTTTGTTTGGATGGCCTCCACTTTTATCTCAGATCCTGGCTGTAGCCTCATTAAACCATGGACAACGATAAGTTCGTTAGCGTTAAGTCCTTGTACAATCTCAACTTCGCCCTTTCGTCTTGATCCTATTTCAACTAATTTTTGAACGACAGTGGGCGCTTTTAATTTGGCGTTAGAGTCTTGCTCGCTTTTTACTACCATAACAAAATGCTGATCGCCCTTCATCAAAATGGCAGTTTCAGGAATAATCAATACGGTTCGAGGCTTGCTTTGCATTGTTACTTTCATCAATAAACCTGGGCGTAAAGAATAATCTTGATTGTCAAATAAAGCTCGTACTGCAATTGAGCGAGTCACGGGATCTAAGCGACTACTTACACTGGCAACAACGCCCGTAAATACTTTGTCTGGCCAGACAGTTGATGTAGCTTCAATTTTAAGCCCCGGTTTGAGTACAGATAAATATCGCTCTGAGACGGAGAAATCAAGCTTCATGATTTGATCATCATCCAAAGTAGTGATCACCGTACCAGGCTGGGATAAGGCACCAACACTAATATTTCTCAAACCAACGACACCATTGAATGGGGCAACAATTTGACGTTGCCGAATTTGAGAATCAATGGCTTGTATTCGAGCTTGAGCTGTTTGCAGGACAAGTCGCTGTTCATCAAGTGCAGACTTGGGGGCAGCGCCTTTTTTGATCAGTGATTCAAAACGTTTCAATTGTCGCTCTGCTTCTTCAACACGGGTGGCCTCTTCCGCCCGCAGTGCTTGCTCTTCCATGATGTCCATGTACACTAAAACATCGCCTTTTTTGACTCGATCGCCATCAGAGAAATTAATCTGTGTAATCAGCTCCGTCACTGCTGGCATAAGCTCTACAGCCTCATTGGCCCGCAATGTACCAATAGCTTCGAGTTCATCATAAAAGGGTTTCATTTGTGTTTTATAGGCAAAAACAGGGATAGGCGCTTGTTGAGCAAGCGACAGAGTTGACATCAATACTAAAAATCCGGCAACACCAAGTAGCTTCAGGAAATGGCCTGGCATGTTCACGCTCCATGAATAAAAAATCCAAAAATTAAACTATTGCACATCTACCTACGTGCATTCAAAAAAAGCGCCATACGGATTTTTTCTTATTAATTGATGCATTATTATGTGGACATAAAACGTTTAGGCTGGTTCGATATTTATTAAGCTGGACAAGGCAGATTAAACTTGGAATTAACTACAATTTCAGATTCTAATTGCTGTAAGAAAGCACGTATAAACTGGGTACGTATTTTGGCTTCTTGTCGTGCAGATTCTGTATGAATCAAGAATTCTAAACGCAATATTTTTTTATAAAAGTGATCAATAGAGAATTGTCTGTCGTCCGGCTGGCGATCACCGCAGAATGGATCTTTTGGAGAGTACATTGGCGTGTCTAAACTTGCGCCAACATAAAAAGTACGAGCAATGCCGATGGCACCTAAGGCATCCAAACGATCAGCATCTTGCACAATTTTAGCTTCAAGCGTTTGAGCGCAAATATTAGCGCTAAAGCTGTGGGCGGCAATTGCATGATGTATTGCTTGAAAAAATTGGGCTGGATACTCTATAGTTTCCAAAAAAGCGATAGCCTTGTCTGCCGCAATTGTAGAGCTTTCGCTCTTACGAGCATGATTTTTCGAAAATGAAAAGCAATCATGCAAATAAGCGGCAGGCACCACAATTTCTTGACACCCGTTCTCAATTTGAGATAACCATTTAGCGGTTTTGACCACTCTCGTTACATGATTAAGATCATGCGCTAAATCTTGCGTCATTTCCGTTGCCATATATTGAAAAAAGGCAGTTTCGTATTGTGCAACAACTGTCATATAAGCCCTCAAATAACTCACTTATTAAACATTTTTTGTCAAAATAGAGCTTTAAAAAAACTTTGAAAAAATCAACCGTGTACTCAGTGCTGTGTCTTCATCAACGAGAGGACTATCCGTAATTGTTGAGCCGTACCAAGTGTTACTAAGACTAAGCCGTGTCATGCCACCAAAAAAAATGGGCGTGGCGATGGCAATACCAAAAGATTTATTTAGCGTATTGTTGCCTTGATAAAACGGTCTCGACGCAGTGACTTCGTCAGCCTCAACGCCATAATAATAGTCCACATGATCGTTACTCACATAGTTTACTGTAAAAAAAGGCTCATACATAAACGGCCCAGACCGAAAACCACGACCAAGTCTAGCTTGAATATCTGTACCATTACTCCTTCCTAAAAGATCTGAGAGAAAAGATCCTTTCGCCGACCATTGATTATGTGAAAGTTGTACGCCAAAACCAGCTTCAAGAGTATTGTCGCGATCATTCATACCTGCAAGTCGTGGGCTGTCTGATTCATCATAGCCTTGAAATCTGGGTGCAACCTGCGCTGAAATTTCAACAACGTTGTTCTTAAAAAAGTCATAGCTTATAAATGGCCCATATACGTGAAGATTTTCACTCTCGTAGCCAATAATCGGGAGCGGCGTAGTTCTTGAACTATACCCCGGGTAAATTTCTTGCCCGATCCCCAATCCAAACCCATAGAAGAAACCTGTTGGTCGCTCACTGGGTTTTTGCGGCTCAGATTTGGCCTGACTAAGGACAGGACTTAACGTGATACACATTACTAACGAGATAAATCTTGGTATATTACTTTTACTTATCATAATAAGTGGCCTTTAAAGTAGGGATTTTAAGAGTACCCTTTGCCCATTCGTTTAGCAAATCGATCCGGATCGACCAATGCTAATTTTGCTTGGCTCAACACAGGTGCGCCACCAAAAAGTGCATTAACAATAATACGAGCGGCTGTGGGTGTGACTAAAGAGCCTTTAGCGCCAAAACCAGTAGTGAGGTATAGACCATCGCCAAGCTCACTAAAAATTTGACCTATTAACGGTAAATAATCAGTAGATTGCATTCGAGTCCCGCTATGGCCACCCACCACTGCTTGCGTTAAGTCTGCATCATCTATGCCAAGCGCTGCCTGAAAATCATGCATATTGAGTTGATGATCTCGTAACTTTACTGCACCAGCTATTTGGTCGGGATAAAATCGGCTACCAACACAAAATTGACCTTGATCAGGCGCGGTAATATAGCCCTTGCCACAAATTGAGGCTTTTAATCCCTCAAGTTTAGGCGCCAATGCACAGGCCGTCTTGAAATCGCAAACACTGCTTTGACCTGCAATTGGCCTTAGCGGATAACGCCAATGGCTAGGTTTCAACAAATCTTGTCCAATACATTTATTACCAAGCCTTTGCAATAGCTGCATGCTCCCTGCGCCTGACGCTAAAATTACGCAGTCATATCCTTGCTGAGAAAATGGCTCGCCCAAACACTGTCCTTGCAATTGCCACTGCCCGCCCTGATTTGAAATTGACTGAAGCTCATGTTGGTAATAGCAATTAAAACCGTATGGTGAATTGACTGAATTTTTTAGAATTTCATCGCCAATCAAACACGGCTGAATAGTTTTCGCATGGGGCATCCATAACCCTTCACCAGAGATGGGTATACCTACTAGCTCTTGTAATTGACGCTGATCTACATGTCGTAGCCAATGTTCAGGCCAAAATTTGTGCCACTGTTCGTTTTTATTTTTCCAGCCATCGATTAAATGCAATACACCGGTATGATTTACACCCAGTCGCCGCCGGTAAAAATATGTAGCAAAACTATAAGCCTGTTCAAACAAGCCATTGAAATCATTAGTTGCAACTCGAGGGTGAATATACAAAAGGTGGGCTTTATTATTGGACGCGCCTTGCATAACGTGACGTGCTTCATCATAGAGATCTATAGTACAACCTAGCGCCTGCAACGCCTCTGTTAAAAAAAGCCCAGCATACCCTGCACCGATAATGGCTATTCTTTTTGGTGTTAGATAACTTGCACTATTTTTTGTCGCGCTCTGTGCCCGTTGATGAGACAACACAGCTGTTATCATTTTCTGTTGGCTAAAGCCCGGTCGTATGACTAAATCAAAACCATTGTCTTTTAACCTCTGCTGTACTTGACTTGCCGATGTAAAGGTTGCCAGCTGAACTAAAGGCTTTGATTTTTGCGACACACAATTAAATAAAGCTGGGCTCCACATCGTAGGATTTTTATCTGGGGCAAAAC
>Ga0115546_1000796_pt1 | contig 20718 bp, 26 predicted proteins | sample COGITO_mtgs_1004_FD_87186 | JGI IMG/M metagenome (GOLD analysis project Ga0115546, IMG submission 87186) | Pelagic marine microbial communities from North Sea - COGITO_mtgs_100413 | ecosystem: Environmental > Aquatic > Marine > Epipelagic | place: Germany:Helgoland, sampling site Kabeltonne...
CGATTTCATTATGGTCGCTTTGGCTTCCGCCTCAACTAACTTTAGGTTTGCAGACGCAGCCTGTGCGCTTGCCTTACCTTTTAACCAGCCACCAGCTAGTTCAGCTACCGGACCTATCAGTGCTTGCAGCATTTTTGCTCTCCATTGCGTTAAACCCAAAATAAGCAGCAGCGATACCAGACGCGCCGATAACATAAACCGCTGCTATGTCAGCCAATAGACCCGCAGCGGTCTCTAAGCCCCACAGAGAGGCCGCTAGAATGACGAAAGGGTATAAAACCATCCCTGATAAGGAAAACCATGTCATTCGCCTCTGTGCGTCTCTTTTAGCGTCTGAGTCTTCCATACGGCGGCGGCGGTCTTCCAGCATAATGTCATGCTCTATTGGATCAATCTTTCCATTGCCGTTTAGATCAAATTCATTTGGCATATTCTAAACTCCTAGCATATGCTACCGCGTGGTGCTTGTGGTGCGTTATTATAACAACTTTTCCGTATCTGTCATATATAACGTAATCGCCCTTCTTATTCTGGTATAACCTCAAAACAGTAGACCGTTGTTTGGCTCGTTGTTATCAAGACTTTTGCATCTTCAAGAGCTTCTCTACACTCGTTTTCAGTAGTGAACTGATTGAGTTGATAATGCTCTATGTTATTGTTCATCACTTGAAACCAGACTAAGAACCACATCTACCAACGCCCCTGATAACGCCCAAGATAATAGAAGCCTGTCACAATCCCAGCCGCAGCAATGGCAAATATAAAAGCGCCAAGAACAAAGTTAATAGCGTTGTCTATCGCCTCTTGCTTTTTGTAAGCCTCTTCTTTGCGGATGCGGCGCATCTCGCCCTCGATAGCGAGCACTTCCTCCCAAGCTGATGGTCCGTAAACCCATGATATGTGGTCTTTTATTTCCTTTCTCATGGATTCCATCTTCTTTTTCTGAGCGAATATTTCGATAGCATTTGCGCTATTGTCTGACATCATTTTGTAGAAGGGAGGGTTCTTTGTTTTGTCTTCAGCGTACTGAAAATCAGAAAAAGCGGAACCCCATTTAGCTAGGGTTCCGCTCATTTCCTGTATGTCTTTACCAGCACTAATACCCTGCTTGAGAATATTAAAAGCCGATGTGGCTAGACCGACCGCTGTTACCGGGTCAATCATTTTGTCAGCCCATCTTAGTCAGCACAGCAACTAGCATGGCGATGGTAGTTCCAGCAGTGGCGATTAAAATTGCCTCTAGCCGCTTCACACGGGCAAAAACCTCTTTGAACTGCAAATGCACGGTAGTTTCCAGCTTGGTGATACGCGGCTCGATACCATCAATCCGTTCATGCGCAGATGCGACTGTACTTCTATTACTCATAACGATGCCCTCAATACCCATGAACTATAAACTTCGAATATTCTCCGCTTATAATTTTCTTTTTAATATATTCCGCAAACTCTTGTGAGCCTAACCGTAAACCACTTTCATGAAGCCATTTTTCAAGCTCAACAAATGGTATGTGACAAACATGGCGAAAGTCTGATTTTCGGTTGTGTCCATTGATTTGCTTTTCTTTATTAAAATCCAAAATAGATTGAATATCTTGAAACCGAGAAACAACAACTTTGTTGTCTTCTTGTTTAATTTTAGTTTTTACATGTTCAGTCATTTCTTCTTCCTCGGAGCTTTGCCGCCAACCCATGCTTCATTTACATCAGGAGTGCTGTGATCATCCGACTGCAACTGACCTTTTTTGTTTCGAGCGCGTTTAACTTCAACAGTTTCCGCAAAGCCATTTCCAATTAAAATTTTGGCCTCTTCGTCATTAACATCATAGGTCTGGCCTTTTACAGCGCGAGAGCCGTGAACCCATGTACGATCTATCGTTATTTTTACTTTTTGCATACCCACCTCCTTTAAGGGAAAGGGGGCTTTTCAGCCCCCAATCTTATTTATGTAGTTGTGCAGTCCGCAATAAATCCGTGTGCTTTTTGCGAAGTCACTTGCAAGCCATATTCGACCGAAATTAATCGGCGCTCAGAGTGGCCTGTTTTGGCCAATGGCTCTTGCTTGGCAGTCTGCAAATACGCGACTTCTGCATAGTTTGGATCAAGAACAAACGCATCACGAGCGCGGATATGACGAGATGGAACGATTTGAAGCTCACCAAAATCACTGATGTACACATCAATTGCTGCATTAAGCTTGCTGTCTTCTGCCTCTTTATAACGAGTTGCGTTACCTGTGAAGCCAGAAATAGCTTGCTTATTAAACGAACCACAAAGAACAACAGAAGGCTCTGCGCCTGCATCCCAGCACGAAGCAATTACGTCTTTCAGGATTGTTTCTGTAAGCGCGCGTTGCGTACCATCTGTTGCTGCGGCATCTGGATAGCCAGCTTCGCCTGTACCAGATGTTGTACCAGCTGCGCCACCAGTACCAAACGATGTGTTTGTGGTAATAAAAGCTGGTAAGCCAGCTGTTTGACGCGCTGTGCCAGAAGCACCTGCAGAAGCTGCAACGTTTGAAAGAAGCATTGCTTCCATATCACGTTTCAACTCTTTAAGCTTAAATGCAACTTGTTCTGCAACAGTTTGTGCGTCACCAACACCATTTACAGCATTTGCAGTTGAAGAAACCTCAACAACCTTATCTGAAATTTGTGTATAGTTTCCTTTGCGAACTGCATTTGTACCAGCATCATTGGCTGGTGCAGCTTCGCCTTCGATGACGCGGTTTGAAGTGCTTGCGGCTGCAAGATCAACTTCTGCCCACTCGAAAAAAGTATTTTCTGCGGTACGAGTGCCGATAGTAGACATGAAAATTGTCTCTGTTGGCGTAATCGAGACAAGTGCGTCTTGCACGTCCTCACGAATTGTCGTGACGTCATACGTCTCGTTTGTATTAGCTGAAACACCCATGGTGTTCTCCTTTCGCTATGACAATAGAAAATCGGCTACACTTGAAATGTCGCCGCGCTTTTTCATCCTAGACCGTGTTTGTTGACGCTTTTTTTCTTTACCGTCTTCTGTTCGTTTTGCACCGGGCTTAAGAGCAGGTCGAGCGCCTTGAGATTTTTGCTCAACTTTTCCTCTTTTTTCCACTAGCTTACGATAGGCAACTGCATCGCGCATTATTTTGAATTCCCAACCATGCGATAATGCACCGAAAATTTCAGGAGGAACGCCATAATGGTTAGTTGCAATGGTCTGAATATCTGATAACAATTTCTTGCCTTTTTCAGGATCACGCAACTCTGGCATTTCTTCCTTAATTTTTTCGGCTTGTTCTGCACGATACGCTTGTAGTTGGTTATACTCCATTTCTGCTTGTTGCTGTTTAAGAGATTGAGCTTCGTTTTGAAACTTAACATACTCTTGCTCAGCATCACGATACTCCCCCAATTGAATTGCATAAGCCAAAGGGTCACTATTTTCGAGTTCCTTTGAAGGCCTTTGCGGACGCTGCGGGACGTTACCATTGTCAAAGTCGGCAATACGTTGCGCCAATTGGCCACGCTCTGCTAACATGGCTTGTTGCAAATTTTCTAGCTCTTTACGAACTTGAGCATTTTGCTCCATGCCTTTTTGGATGTAATCTTGCCCAGCGAAGTCTTGCTTTAGCTCCTTTAGGGTCACCTTCTTTAAACGACCATCCGACTTTACTTCAAGTTGCAGATCATCAGAAAGCTCCAAGGGAACGGCTGCTTCTGTTGCATATTCATCCTCAGCTACAATTTCACTATCAAGCTCAAGCTCTTCGTCACTATTATAGCCAGTGTCATCATCGCTCTCAGCAATATAATCCTCTACATCAATCTGACCGTCATCAGTTGTCTCTGTAGTGACCTCTACTTCCTCGCTTTGATTTTCTTGTGTTGGCGTTTCTTGCTCTGGTTTTTCCATAAGCATTGAAGCCACGGAGCTAATGCTTCCGTCATTAGGTTCAGTCGTCATTGCGGTGCCGATCCTTTCTTGTCTACGAGTGTCTCTGCATCAATATCACCTTGCAAAAGATACCCAATTTCATTTAACGCAAGTATAATAGAGTGACACCTTTCTCGTATCTCTGTATCTTGCGCAGCGCTATTTGCAGAGATTAACATTTGTCTTTCTCGCAAATCCTGTAATGCAGATATGTAATTTTCATCGCGTAATAAAGCTCTAGCTCGTGCCGCGCGTTTCTTGTACTCCATATCCACCCATCATTTGTTCGTTATGCGATCTCGTTGCATCTTGCGCCGATTTAATAGCTGCAACATCAACTTGACTACCATATTGCCCTAAAATCTTTGCAACTTCAACTGCAAGGTCTTGTACCATACTATCACGACTCAAATCGTCCTTCATTGCAAGTTCGTGCATTTTATATTGCTGGTCGGCTTGGGCCTTTTGTGCATCTAATTGCAGCTTCGCCATATCAATTTGCATTTTGCTTTGAGCTTTCATTTGCTCCGCTGCTAAAAATGCTTGGTTGGGATCACTTGCGGGCATGCCAGCTTCTTGTTGCGTTTGTTGTGCCTGCGCAGCTTCTTGTTGTTTTTGAGCTATAAGTTGTTGCTCACTTTCTGGAGTTACAGGCAAATAGTATCGGTCACTATTTTTAAGCCCTACAGCAGAAAGAACGTCTGCGAGCGTATTGCGAACGTTTGTCATCGTAACCAAACCGTTTTCTGGTCCATATTGCTGCCAAACGCTCATTTGCATCTGAAGCGTTTCTCGAAGGACAGCTGCCTTTTCTTGCTCTCGACCAGTGCCAATTCCGACATTAACAATCATATCCATATCAGCGTTCCATGCCGCTGGATCAACAGAAACGAATTCATTGTTTAAACGTATAATTTCTTCTCTTTTTGAATTTTTAATAATTGTAGAAGCAATCAATTTAAAAAGTCGCCGCATACCACCTTCAGCAAGATTTCGAGCTATAACTTCTGCTTGACCAGCGGCACCTTCCATGGTCGCCGCCACGGCTGTTGCAGTTGCACTTTGTAAAGTATCAGGATCAAGACCTTGTGCAGCCTTAGAAACGCCTGTTTTGTTATCAACCAGCATATCAAAATATTGCAAAGCTGGGAGTGTTGATCCAGCCGTAAATGGTACAACTTGCTCACGAATAGAACCCGCTGTTTTAACACGAACAATTCTACCAATCTCATTATTTAATAAATCATCAACTGAAACTTGACCATCTACAATTTCAAGACCGGGATTGTTTGTAAGGGCTACGTTATCAAGTACGCCACGAAGCATTGCAGTGGCGGCATCTTGGTCATCAATTACTAAATCTACAAGACTGCGACCGAAGAATGCGTGTGGTTCTGGGTCAACCTCAAAAATGGCAAACGGAACCTCATCAGCTAATTCGTAAGAAAGCATTTTGTAACTCGAACCAGCTAATATAAATTGATATAGCTGAGGAATACCAGTTCCTTCTATATCAACCTTCATATATGCCTCTGTAACTACAATCTTTTTAGATGTAGGGTCAACGCTTTCATCATCATCTTCGTCTACAGAATAGCCTCGACGCTCAAATTCAGCTTCGCTCTCAATAGTTGCCATTGTTCCTGTAACACGGGTTAAATCATCTTCCTCGTATCCCATTGCTATTAAATCGCCAATTGTTAAGTCTGTTCGATGACCAATTACAAAAAAATCGTCAACAGATCTTGCATTGCGGTCTACGAAAAACTCTTCTGGCGGGACAGATACTATAGAAATATCACCGTTTTCTTTTTTTTGACTTAGTTTGCAATCATAAATAGGACGTTCAATCTCAACGCCTTGCGCATCAACTTCAATTTCGACTGAAATTGTTTGCTCAAGAACTTCAACATCATCGCTTTCAGCTAAATAAATAAACTCTTCTTCAGTTAAGCCAGTATGCGTGTATATTTTTGTTTCTGATTTATCTTCAAACATTACTTTTGCAACGCCGCACTTTTTAACCATAGCGTCTTGGAAAACGTCATTCAGCAAACGAAACCCATTATTTTGCATGAATTTATAATTTGCATATTTCGTCATTTGCTCTGCAGCTTGCACGTCTTCGGGCATGCGCGGAACAAACTCAACAGCATTATCGTTACTTAAAAACACACGTTGAATAGATGGCTTTATTCCGCGAACAACGTCACGACATTTTGTTGCAACTACTTTTGACCTACCAGTTTCGTAACCTATATCTACCGCACCATCAAAGTAGCGCTGTGATTTAAGCCTTGGTTCTGATATTTCGCTTTCAATAAAATCAACCGCATCACGCACAGCTTTTTGTATGATGCCCTGCACTGTATCACGATCTAATGGCTCTATACGCATAATAGTATTCCTTTATTATTGCGGCGCGGCAGGCGAAGGCATCAGCATATCCATCATGCGAGGGCCTTCTTGTGATTGCATTTGCGTAACACCTCTTTGCGTTCCACGGCGCGTTAAATCAATAAACTTATTTACGCGCTCTTGTGCTTTAGCAAGACCACCTTCATCAAGCAAAAGTTGCTTTATTCGATCAGCGTCTTGAGACATAAGAAGCATAACAACCTCAGATCGCTCTGCTGGAGACATTTGAGGTTGTGTTTTTTTAACCATTCGAGCAATCATTCGTGCGACACCAATCATAGACGCGCCATCCACCGCTAAATCGAGCAAATCAATGTCACCACCTTGCTGTTTTACAAGTGCTTCTGTAATAGCGGTTGGGCTTTGTCCAAGTATTTCATTTGCAGCATTATTGGCTTCTTTTGCTACAGAAAGCCTTCGCAACATTTCTGGAAGATTTTGTTCTGGGAAAATTTCACGAAGCAATTGACCTTGAGCATTATCTTCGTCAAGTAACTTTTTAATTGTTCCTGCAGCTGTGCCACCACCTAGCATTCTTCGTAAAGAAGACATAACGCCGAGCCGAAATGACTTTGTTGTTTCGTCACCAAGAGAAAGTGCTTTTTCCCACTCAATTTGAGCGACATCTATTTCAGGTGTTGCTTTCATAACGCTTTTGCCAACGTCGAAAGCTTCACCTTCATTATTCATTTGTCGCCACGTTGCGCGTGCAGCTTGCGTATCAGGACTTATATTGTCTATGAGTCCACGAAGTGTACTTTCAAGATCACCAAGAGCTTCTGCGGCGGTACCTTTTCTTTCATCATAAAGAGTGCTCACACGGCTTGCTATGGCTCTACGCACCATTTCTGCTTGACCAATAGTTGGTGTTCCTGTGACAATAACCCGTCCATCTTTATCTAATTTAAAGAACATTTCTGCGCCAGGAGTCGCGTCAATTGCTTCTTCTACTTCGTCAAATGCTCTTCGCGCACCTTGAAAAATCATGCCTAATTCAGAAACAAGTTCCTGTGGCACTTTGTCGTTTGCCCAATCAGATTTATAAAGCTTTCCAGCCTCGTCTTTTAAGTCTGTCAAGCGCTGAGTGTTTTGCTTAATAATGTTCTGATCGGCACCACCAAGCGTTCTTTCTAAATATTCAGTTACCTCTTTACGAGTTGCTGATGGTCTTGGGCCTAAACCTTGTCGCAATAATTCAGCTGCTTCGCCGCCAGTGGCACGATATGAACGCATGACATCACGAAGAGTTGCATTCTCCACCAACATTCCCCCATCCATCACCATCTGAAAAGCGTCATCTGGGCTTATTCCACGCTCTTGCGCCAATCTTTGAATTTCACGCTCTGCCGCCTTACTAGCTTTTGCACCTTTACTTCGGCGTGCAAAATCAATCATGCCATCAAAGGTCTTTGAAAGCGCATCACCAATAACTTGACCACCAGCGCCTAATGCGGCTCCTGTAACAGCTCCATAACCAGCACCTTCAAGTCTATTTAATAAACCGCCTTCTGCAGTACCAGCACCTGTTAAAGCACCTTGTGCCGTTCCTACTGCAGTTCCACCAGCAAGAGTTTTAGTTCCAGTTGTTCCCAAAACTTTTCCTGTTGCTTGACCAATCAATCGCGTAAGAAAGGGGAGTTTAGAGCCAATTCCAGCGATGGCGGCGGTACCACCAGACATAATTGTTGCAACAATAGCTGGAAGAGCGGCTCCGCCAACTTCAAACGCACCGGACTCAATTGGTCTTGCTTCTGAATAAGCATCAAGATTGCCACGAATTTCATTAACCAAATCTTCGTACTCACGATCAGAACCAATACTTTTAATATATGCTTCTATTTCGTCAGCTGTGCCGAATGTAAGCCCTTGTAAAAATGACCGACCGCGTTCTGTTGGCACTTCTGGCTCTGGTTCAATTTGAGCTAGTAATTCTGCTAATGTTGGTTCAGCCATTAAATTTTACCTTCTTCACGCGCTTTTTCAGTAAGCTGTTTAACTTTTTCTCGTGTTAGGTTATTCCACTGGCCTTGGGTGACGCCTGTCGCCCAAGCTGGAACGGGACCATTAGGCTGCGAACCGTCTGGCTCTGGTTCACTCGCGGGTTGAGGTAGGGGATCAATTTTTGGCTCTTTTGGTTTAACCAACACTTGTTCAGCAATATCTTTTGATATACCAGAAAGTTCTGCTTGCCTTAAAGAACGCTCGCGCTCTTCAGTGACCATTTTGTACCATGTATCAGCTGTCTTCTGTGTTGTTGACATAATTTGATTGCGAACAGCGGGTGTCAATGATCCCTCGCCACCTAAGAAATTCATTAACCCACCGAATGCAGCTGCTACGCCGCCTCCTGCGGCACTTACTGCAGCACTTTCTTCTGCACGAACAACACTTTCCGGATCAAGTAATTTTGAAAACGAAATTGAAATTACAAGATCGTTTACACCAGACGGTGTTCCTGATCTTTGAGAAGCAATGGCTCTTGAAATCTGCCCATAGGCATTAAAGATTTCATTGTAAGGCTTCATAAGTTTATAAATTGCAGTGTTCTGCTGATTGATTATTGCATTTTTATCTTTGTCAAGTTGACCTGTTTTGTCTTCAAAAATAATTTCACCAGTAACTGGATCAACTATCCTATCGCCAATTTTAGTTCCTTCACGCTGAGTTTCAGCAAGCCATCTTTCGTATGCTTGTGAACCTGTCATAGCGCCTTGCAAAATTGCATCTGCATAAGGCTTTCCACCTTTTTGGTTAGATAGCCACTGTGCAGTTTTATTATCGGCCTCACGACCCCTCATTGCTTCTCTGTCACGATCGGCTATTGCGCCGAGTTTCTCACCAACCCTACTTCGACTAAAAGCAGACATAATTTGCCGCGTTCTTGGGTCTCGCAACATTCCCATAAGGCCACCTGTTTGCTGCATTTGCTGCATTTGCTGTGCTGTAGGCTGCATTTGTTGCCCTTTGACTTGTCCGTCCATTGCTTTAACGTCTCCAAAAATTTCAGCTTCTAAAGATGGCTTTAATGTGCCGTTGTTTGGAATTGGTTTTGGGCCAGCTTTATTTGCTTTTCCAAAGATGTGCGATCCAATGGTTTGCCATTCACCGCCACCCGATGCGCCCCAAATAGGATCAGCAAGAGCTGGATTATAATAATGGGTCGCGCCGCCTGTTGGATCTTCATAATTTCCAGAAAGCAAAGCGTCAGCTACTTCATACGACCTTGCACTTGGCGTAAAGTCCATGTCTTGGCCTTGTTCGCCGCCAGCATAACCAGTAATACTATTCCACGCAGAGAAATGACCCGGCTGCAAGATAACCTTGCCCAAATCGCTTCCACCAGCAAGACGGTTCATAATTACCGAACCAACAGCCACCATGCCATTATAGCCTTGGTTTCCAGCCTCGGCTTGCAGCGTCTTTGCTAGAAGGTCTCGTTGCGTAAGGTCCATTTACTAAAACCCAGGAAAACCGGGAATTGATCCGGCGGCTGTAAAGAAATCAAATAAACCGGGGTTTCCACTTTGTGTTACTGTCGCCCTCGGGAAACCGCTTAGTAAGCTAGAACCAGTTTGCAGTGCTTGAGCGGGATAGCCAAGGTTTGCCAAGGTTTGATTGCGAGAAGCATCTAACATTGCTTGTTGTGCAGCCTGCGCTCTAGCCGCCGCCGCTTGTTGCTGTTGCAATCCGCTTATACCTTGACCGAACATAGCTGATCCAAGACCGCGTAAACCCGCTGCGCCACTTTGCTGATAACCCAATCCGGTAAATTCCGATTGCAAGTTTTGCATCCGTGCCGCTTGCTCTCTTGCCGCCGCCGCTTCTGCCGCTGACCGTTGCCCGGTTACGTCAAATTGCGCTGATTGCATTGCTTGATTGTAAGCCTGATTTCGTTGGTTAGCCGCCATGTCAGCCGCCATACGACCATATTGACCGTAAGTTTCACCCTCAGCCAAACCAAAACGTGATCCGCCAAAAGCTCCTGCATTTGTAGCTTGAGCGCCTAGCGAATTTAACGCCTGCTCTCGTTGTCGAGCAATGTCGGCTTCACCGCGCTGAATAACTTGCTCGGTATAAGGGTTCATATACTGATTTACGTTAGTTTGCGCTAATGTAGGGCTTTGAGTTTGACCAACCGCTTGCACCGTAGGCGCTTGGAAGTTAGCCATGCGGTTATATACATCACCAGCTTGTGTTTGATACTGTTGGGCTTGCCCAAATACGTTTGAACCAATCATTTGAAAAGACCTCCAAAGAAATCACCGACCTTGCCAAAATTACCAACACCATCAGCGCCTCCACCCGAAAAAAATCCAGATGAAGGAGCCGGGGCGTCAATAAAACCATCGTTGTTCACATAACCGTATGTGCTTGCACCCGGAGCAGTTTCTGGAAATAACTCGTAATGCCTTTGCAATGCAGCAGCAGTGCCGTCAGAATCGCTATTATTGTATTGGTTTCCCCCGTTAGAACCACCACCCGGCATGGTAACAGGCGCGTTTGGATCAACATATCCATAGGAGCGAATGCCTCGTTCACCAGTTACCGGGTCCATGTAGAAAGATCGCAAGAAATCATATTGACCGGGATATGCTTCGGCGTAAGACGTTTCCATTTGCTCTTGAAATGGCTGACTGGTGTATGCCTCAATACCGCCTATGTTTGTCGTTGGCATAGAAGGTGCGGCGACTGTGTCTAAACCTAAAGAACTTAGGAGTTGATTTGTTCCACTATACATTGCAGTTGGGGCAATAGCTTGATATTGAGGGACATTTACAGGTCCAGCGCTTGATTGCTGCATAGCTTGTTCAAGTAAAAAATTTCTTGCAGCTTCAATCCTCGGATCTAGCTGTCCGGTTTGGTCTGGTGTACCAAACAAAAAATCCATTATGCCCATCTTATAACTCCAAACGGTTTAAACATTTATACCACATTTTGCGCATATTGACACCCCTAGCCGTGCAGCCTCGTTATCGCAATGGTTGAGGACGGCGCTGCGGGTGCAAACGCCGTTGCCGCAGTTGAGTGCAAAAACCCAGTAGTGCTATCAACAGCCCACATCGCCTCCAAGTAATCTCCGGCAGCAAAGTCAAATATTGCAGACCTGCTAACAACAAGGACCGAACCGTTTTGATGCAGTGCGCTTTTCATCGTTGACCCAGAAACGTCTGTGCCGTTGACGCGGGGCCAAAACCAGAAGTTTACAGTTGAGCTGGATGTGGACGCAATTTGCGCCGAAAACGCAATCATGTACTGTCCAGCTTCCTCAAACACCAAGCGCGAGGCTGGTGCGCCGTTTGTGATGCCATCGGCAATGCTGGATGTGTACGTCAAGGCGTACGCTGTGTTTGCAGATGCAGCAGTCTGATCTGTTGTGATGCCGCCAGCATATTGGCCATCCTCCAACACGATCTGGCGAAACTCACCGTTCTTTGAGACGACCGGGTATCCGTTAACGTCATCCCAAAGAATGATGCCATTCTCGGATGGGTTGTCATCTGTGGTTCTAAAGTAAAGCCGCGGCAATTGTCGGCGCAAATATGCTGTGAGGTTATTGCCCCAAGCCTTAATGTTGTCACCGATTGGTGGTAATACTGGTGCGACCATTACCTACGCCCACCCGGCTTTGCATCAATTCGCATAGTTCCAACACGCCAGCTTGCGTATGGCGCGTCACCCTCAACGCGCATCCTAATCTGCCTTCCAGAAAACCGAACAGAAGTCGGGCTTGTCGGGGTGAAAGGCCCGTGCGAGTATTCGGTATCGTTTGGGTAAAATCTGCTTTTAAATGTTACATTCACATCGCCCTGCGTCTTCTCGTCGGGGATCAAATCCGTAACCTGCATGATGTTGTCGCCAGCGCCAATGCTAATTGGGCCGGTTTGAGCAAATACGCCATCAGAATTGCCGACACTTATTGTGCTGCCCATAGAGTTTCCATGCACAGTGCAGTAATATTTCAAGTTGCTAGGCGCATCACTGGCAACGATAAACGTAGTTTTTGCACCCGAACTTCCCGGAGTTCCTGTGTTTGTTACGCCTTGAGTATAAGTTGTGTTATCAGCATTTTTAAATGCTATCGGGTGGTTTGAATTTGTGCTGTCTGATTGGTCAAATATGTAGGTGTAACCGCGTTTTAAAGTAAGCTCTGGTTTGGCTGCACCGTCAACATAAAACACACCGCCAGACACAGTAACTAAAAGAGTGTTTGTGTCTACATATGACAAGCCAACCTCATGGTCATACATTCCACCATCTGAAGCAATAAGCATTGGGTACTCAAACACGCCACGCGATGCTCCAGCGGTTCGAGAAAGATTGCCAATCATCCAGTGATTTTCTTTGTAATCAAACGCAACATAGCGGTCCACCTCGTTGCTATTTGATGATGGATAGAACCACCAAATCTCGCCATATTGGCCGTTGGTGAATGCCCAAGTCTTACTCTTTTGTGATGTGTTTATATCGCCAAAAACATAATCGTGAACCGCGCACGGTATTTCGGACACTACGTTGCCGTCAAAGCGGAAAAACCCACCTCTGCCCATCCAAAACACGCCCATGTCAACGTCAGCCGCAGCCTTGCGTGATATAATTCCACAGCTTGTGCTAATACGCTCAAACCCGAAAACATACGGAGGCCCGATATACCGAGCCGCATGAGCGTCGATGTCAGTTATGACAAGAGTTTGCCCTCTGGTGCGGACTGCGGTCTGTATCTGCCCAGATGTTTGCAGCTCGATGTCACCAGCTTCGTTTGTGGTTGCCGGGGTCCAGCTTGTGTTGTTTTCACGATCACACCATTGGACTTTGCGAGGATTGCCACCAGCGCCCAAGGCCAAGATAAAACGCTCTTCAGTAACTATTAGTCCAGCGTTGTTTGTTGGGGCATTTGCAATTACCGCCGCATCTGAGCCAGAACCAAGCTGCCATTCAAGCAGGCGCCCATCAGATGTTGAGCAAGCAACCAAATACTCCCCAAAGTTGTCCAAGGACCATGTGGTTGCCTCAACTAAATTTCCGGTATCCGGGCGCGGCGTTCCGTATGGGCCAGCGCCATAAAACCCGTAGCCATAGCCAATGTTAACCGCAGCACTCTCTGAGCCGGGAGTAAGGTCCGGTGGCGTTATGTCGTAAGTTGTGCCGCCAGAAACTACCGCAAACAACTCGCTGTATGACCCCGCAGAGACATAACGTGTGCCGTTATTGCTCTCCCAAGTGTGCATGGCTCTTGGCGCATTTTGCGTAATGCTGGCAATATTTTCATTAACACGCCAGCCGCCGATTGGGCGGAGGGAACCATCGCGCCAACGCACAAGCGACCCATCCTCCCACCGACCAGCAGCGTCAAGGTCCGTGCCTGTTTTGTAGAAGCCTGCGGGTATTTTGAGAGGTAGAAGTGTCATGGAACCCCTTTACTCTGGCTGAGTAGGCCAGTTGATGGCGTTTGGGAAGCCTGCTTGCTGAGGCACATCGAGCAGGGCTTGGCGATACACAGTCCACTCAGTTTGCTTATCTGAGGATAGGCCTGCCCAGCGCAGAGGGTTGCTCACGACTACATCTACCACCACCAAAAGACTGTCTCTCTGCGCCCTGACTTGAGCAGCTAAAGCAGCATCAAGCTCGGCTTGGGTTGGAGCAACATATGCACTAAAGTTACCACCAACGAGAGCTAGGATGGCAGCGTTGTCAACTGTGGTATCAGTGTCTGAAGGATCAACAGTGTAAGGTATCCACCCGTAGTCGGGGTGGCTGATCTCAACGTCCATACGGAGGTTGTCAGACTGTAGTGACTTTGCATTGCGCACTTCTGTGATTGTGATGCTCATTATGAAATCCTCAAGTAAAGGTTTGCGTTTTGCCAGGTTGAGGCAGTATAATGATCGCCCATAATCCTCCAAGTACCCGAAAGAGTGCCACTGCCAGTACTCAGGTAGATGGTGCCGTTGGTAAATACTTGAGCATTGCCGCTGGCCAATACTGAAGCTGGGTACAGGTCACTACCCGCATAAGTACCCCCAAATGTACGTTGACGTTGAACATTATCATAAGCAAAAACATAAGTGCCAACAGCACCAGCGGTTGTGGGCTGGGTGTACTGAGACGTAATGAAGCCGCTGTCGTTGGTCAGCTGGCTTGTCGTCGTGGGTATGTTCGAAATAGATGTCGCCTGAGCGGACGTAAGCAAAGAGTAGCCAGACGCGAATGATAGACCCAGTGTTCCGCTTGTTGTGATTGGCGACCCGCTGATCGTCAAACCTGTTGGGACTGTCATAGCAACGCTTGTCACAGACCCAGAACCAACAGAGGCATTGATGTACGTTTTCAGATCGCTCATGGCTACCTGCTTCATTGTGCCATCGTCATTAAATACAACGCGGTCAGCGTCAATTACTGTTGTGGATGTTGCAGACGTATCGCCGTCAAGTACATTCAACTCTGCCGTTGTCGCCGTAACGCCATCAAGTATGTTCAACTCAGCCGCCGTGCTGGTGACGTCTGTTCCATTGATCGTTAGGACAGTGTGGTCTGGGGCAACCGTTCCAGCCGTGCCGTTCAGCGCGTCAACAACATCATCAAGCGCGGTATTGATCGTCAGACCCCAAGTGTCCTCCGACCCGCCAATTGTTGGTTTTGTAATCGTGATTGCCATCTAACTCTCCTTTACGCCGCAGCCAACCAGTCATCTGTTGGGTCAGTCAAATCAGTCCATATATCTGTCGGCTCTGCGGCTTCCGCCCAAGTGTCACTACTGTAAGCCTTCGTTGTCCATACACTATCATTTTCCGCCTCATCTGTCCAATTGTCGATTTTAGGCTCTTGATAGTCCCAGAGGAACCGGGCGGGAAGTGTAGGCGCACCCGCCGTGATCTCTACCATTGTCAGCGCGTATTCTTGGAAGAACGGTGGCGTGCCAATTTGCGGTGCGCTCGCAGTGATGCCATTAGCTGCAAGAACATCCGTATACTGGACGCTTGCTGCGTCAACAACAGGTGCGCCAGACGCAATATCGTCAACATCACAGGTCTCGTTTTCAAAGACAGGTGCAGTGTCAACGATGGGCAAACCAAGCGTGATTTCGTCGGCAGAAAGTACATCTGTGTATTGCGGTGCTGCGTCATCAACTACTGACTGCGCACTAATGCCATCTGCGCCTAAAACGTAATTTTGAGTTAAAGGAAGGGCGTCAACAATAGGCGCGCCAGCGAAAATATCAACCGGCGTTGGCTGTTGCGATACATCGTCAGATAGCGGCCTTTTTGAGAGTGCGTCAAAACCTAGCATCTTACGGCTCCGCTGTGATTATGCAGCTAACTAGCCTGTTATAGCTGCCGTAGTCGGACATAGATATACTCCTGCTCCCTGCAGTCGTATTTTGTATTTCAACCGTCATCAACATTCTTGCGTAAGTATAATCATAAGCAAAGCTGCCAGTGCTGTAGCTGGGCGAACCATGGCCAGATACAGTGTGGGAACTATATCCATATTGCGACCCAACACTTACCAAAAGTCTTGGCAATGTGGACGGCGTGTCCAGAAGCTGGTTTGCTGGAGTAGAACTTGTTTGACCGCTATTATTTAAATCGTTAATCGTTACTGTCCCTGCTGGGACGTTTGGCCTAATTATAAATAAAGCGCAAACATCGTAGCCTGTAGAATTGCTGTTAGTGAATGTTGAGCCAGCGTCCCCCGGCTGAACAATTCTATATTGGAACACATCGTCAAATGTACTGGAAATGCCTGTTATGAGAGTAAAGCCACTCCAAGTCGCAGTGGAGCTGCCGCCAACACCACTTGTATAACCGATAGCAATATCTCCAGCTTGTGCGCTAGATGACATATTAATAGCCTGTGCTGAGCCGCCAGTTGTGTATGTAACATAAGTGTAATCTGTTATCTCTGCCGCCCCCCCTGCACTCGCAGCCATTTGCATTATGCGCGCCGTCGAACTCATGCCATTGCCGCTCCAGCTTGGAAGCCGTACCATGTTGTACCGCCATCGTAGGTGATAAAGACAAGCACATTAGTCTCTCCACTAGCGGGTGCATCAGGCGCACTACCGCCAGCCCAATCAACAGATGTGGGCCAAGTAATTATGTGAGTTCCACCAGCAGTTAGCTTGAGTGTAAATCCAAAAGCTGTGCCAGATGCAGGGGGATTGGTAAATGTGAAGGTGGTATTGGCTGTTGTGCTTAGAGCAAAGACGTTGCCATTGTGGCAGTTGACCGTTGGGGATGTGCCAGACAAGGCTGCGTAAGTTTCGTTGTAGCTGCCCGCAATAAACTCTCCAGTGGCACTTGCGCTTCCAACAGTCGTTAAATCGCCAGTGACACTTACGTTTCCAACAGTCGTTAAATCGCCAGTGATACTTACGTTTCCAGTATGCGCGGCTTGCACAAAGGCGCTGCGTGGAAACGTAACCGCTACGTCACCGCTGCCATCCTCTGCGGTCACAGTGATTGATCCGTTTGCAGTTTCAAATTTGAGTGGCATATCGCGCCCCTATTCTGGCTTTGTCGGCCAATCATCGTCGCTTAAATGAGGCCAGCTTGTATGAGAGGTTATATCACGCAAAGCCTGACGGTAGCTAGTCATTGCCGCGTCCATTGTAACGTCAGTCAATGCAAAATAGTCTGTTTGCAGCAATAATTCATTACGTTTAAGCCTGTTTTTCCCAGCTATGCGTTGATCGTACTGATCTATTTGGTCTTGAGTTTTCTGCACAATAGACCAGCCAATTGACCAAGTACCACCAGACATACTTGGCGATTGACGCTCAATATTTTGCGTCCTTACATTATAGCTTGGAGCGTCAGTTTCACCTACAGGGTAAACCCCAAAATCTGGCAACCCATTATCCGGCAGCCTTTTAGGAAAACTTGTATTGGGATGCGCAGACTTGAGAGCCGCCATCGTTAGTGGAAACTCCAAAATTTCGCTTCCAGAGCATCTTAGGTACAACATCTTCAGTCCTTTCAATCAAATATATATACTTTTCCACTGTTTAACCCACCAGCGTCATCTTCTTGATACGCGCTAACTATAGCGTGGCTGTTAGAAATTGATACGGAAGAGCCGAAAACATCGTTTGCACTTGTACCGTAAGGGTTAGGATTGTCTAACGTGTGAAGAAGCGCACCCGTAACCGGGTTAAATATGTATGCTTTTCCACTGGTTGACCCACCAGCGTCTTCTTCAGCATACGCGCTAACTATAGCGTAATTATTACAAATTGATACGGAATAGCCAAAATAATCGTTGAAAGTTTGACCGTAAGCGTTGGGGTTATCTAGCGTGTGAAGCAACGCGCCAGTTGACGGGTTGAATATATATGCTTTTCCACTTTCTAATCCAATTGCATCAGGTTCATCTTCAAAATACGCGCCAACTATAGCGTAATCATCACAAATTGATACGGAATAGCCAAATCTATCGGCTTGACTTGTACCGTAAGCGTTGGGATTGTCTAACGTGTGAAGCAACGCACCCGTAACCGGGTTAAATATGTATGCTTTTCCACTGTCTGTTCCACCAGCGTCATCTTCTAGAAACGCGCCAACTATAGCGTAATCATCACAAATTGATACGGACCAGCCAAAATAATCGCTTTGACCTGTACCGTAAGCGTTGGGATTATCTAACGTGTGAAGCAACGCGCCAGTTGACGGGTTAAATATGTATGCCTTACCACTGCTTATCCCACCAGCGTCATCTTCAACATACGCGCCAGCTATAGCGTGGCTGCTGGAAATTGCTACGGACCAGCCAAATCTATCGCTTATACTTGTATCGTAAGCGTTTGGATTATCTAACGTATGAAGCAGCGCACCTGTTGACGGGTTAAATATATATGCCTTACCACTGGCCCCTCCACCAGCGTCATCTTCAGCATACGCGCCAGCTATAGCGTAATTATTACAAATTGATACGGAATAGCCAAAAAAATCGCTTGCACTTGTACTATAAGCGTTGGGATTATCTAGCGTTTGAAGCAACGCGCCAGTTGACGGGTTAAATATGTATGCTTTTCCACTGTCTGATCCACCAGCGTCATCTTCAGTATACGCGCCAACTATAGCGTAATCATCACAAATTGATACAGAAAGGCCAAATCTATCGCTTGCACTTGTACCGTAAGGGTTAGGATTATCTAGCGTGTGAAGCAAATAGCCATCTATACCTGACGGGGAAATTTGCAGCAGCTTTTTCTTAGTCGCCATAGCTTACCCCAATGCCTGACCAGCAGTAAAGCCATACCACGTTGTGCCGCCATCACGGCTATAAAACACAAACAAATCTTTTGCAGAAGCGGCGTCGGTTAGCGTTGGAGCAGTTGCGCGGGGCCAATCAACAGATGTGGGCCAAGTAACGGTGAAGCCAGACGCAGACGCATCCTGTATAATCTCAATACTAAATGTGTATGCAGTTCCAGATGCTGGCGGGTTACTAAACGTAAAAGTCGTATTTTCAGTCAAAACATGGCTAAACGAGTTTGCATTCTCGCAGTTTACTGTTGTCGCGTTTGATGTTGACGTAACCGCCTCATAGCGCTCGTTGTAGCTATCAGCTATGAACTCCCCAGCGTGGTCTTGCCCGACAACTGGTGAACGCGGAACCGTAATGTCCACGTTGCCTACGCCGTCCTGTGGGGTAAGCGTAACCGAGCCGTTCGTTGAGTTAATTTTAAGGGGCATTTCCTATCTCCTAAAACGGCCTTTTTTCAGTGTAATTGTTAATCACAAGTTGCGCATCCGTTGGGATTATCAGAGTAACACCGTCTGCAATGGTAAAGCCCTTGCCTGTGTCAAACTCTACGCCGCTATCCAACGTGCGGTCCGCATTGAGTGTGCTTGTGACGTAGCCATAAACTTCCTCAACGCCAGCAGAAATAAACACAGACGCACTGCCTGACAGATTAAGTAAGCTGCCCGTGCTGCTTTCAATCAATACTCGGGTCATTGTCGTGCCAACTGCTGTATATAACCCAGAACCTATTTCAAAGTCGTCTCCATCTTCAATGGTATAACGAACAGTATCGCCGTCGATAATACCTCCATCTCCAAATGTCTGATAACCGTTAAAGGCAGCGCCAAGAGTTACAGTTCCTGACCCTGCGGTCGCAGTCTCAACTTTTACGCGATTGGCTAAAACAACCATATTTCACCTATGCGGGGTCAGGGATTTCTACGTCAAACGTAGCAACTGTAAATGTGTTACCAGACACTACCGACTGCGATGTCGTCAAAGAGCCAGTGCAGAGCAAACGCGAGTTTGAAGTATCGGTGATAGAGTAATGCGTTGCAGTACCTGAACCTGTCACTGAGCCACCTGAGATCGCTGCGCAGGTTGTCTTGCGGCCTGACACGTCACCATCTTCTGGCGCACCAAACGATACTGAGGTGCTGTTGCCTAGCGTGTAGGTGCTTGTCGCCTCCGCATATGACGTAGCCTCCTGAGAGGTAATGTCGATGCGGTTTGCTTCGGTGTCTAACTTAGCTAGTGCAGCGTCTAGCACATAATCTGCAATGCTTGCCATTTTACTCTCCTAGTAGGTGTTTACTTGCATCCGCAAACCTGAGCCGCCATATTTAGCTTTTTCATTGTTTGCATTTATACCATCAATAGCGGTTTGATACAACGATGCCCATATTGTGGTTCTTGCATCATCAACCAAGTAAGGTGCAGAGTGCATTAGTGAGCCATAAAGGTATGCGTCTGGGAAATGATCTAAAATCCAGTTTGTCGTAGTAACATCACTCAGAGGAGCCGTTTTAGAATAATAATAAAGCTCGCCAGTATAATCGCCGTCTGGTGTAGGCCAAATTTCTATTTGACCAGCAATGATGGCATAAAATTGCGGCCTTCCCTGAGTGTCTGAGTTGCTCAAACGGCGTTGCTGCAATGCTAAAGGCGTAAGTAACTCTATTGGCCTTTCATCAACATCTAAATGGAAGCGAACCGCCTCAATAAAACCGGGAGGAAGCTGTGTATATCTAGCATCAAGTGTCGCTGTAGATCGCTGCTCCATTCGCCAATGGCGCACTTTGCGGTTAATATCAGTTTCTGCCAGCGCAATGAAATCTGGTATTTTGGCAATGGTGTCTGTGTCTTCACGGTTTAACCAGCTAGAAATTGAGGTTTTAAGCTCTGAATAAGTTGAAAGTGCCATCTAACAGTCCCATGCTTTACGCGACCAATAGTTAGCCGACAATTTACTATTCTTGCCCTTTATACCACCAGAACGCGCACAATACGATGCTTTTCTACTTGGGGTACTTTTCTTAATGGACATATTGGGATCGCCAAAGTTAACCTTTTTAACTTCATTTCCCTCAACCGCCAATACTTCAAACTTCTTAGGACCACCACGGCGCGGTTTATTGA
>Ga0115546_1000797_pt1 | contig 20695 bp, 15 predicted proteins | sample COGITO_mtgs_1004_FD_87186 | JGI IMG/M metagenome (GOLD analysis project Ga0115546, IMG submission 87186) | Pelagic marine microbial communities from North Sea - COGITO_mtgs_100413 | ecosystem: Environmental > Aquatic > Marine > Epipelagic | place: Germany:Helgoland, sampling site Kabeltonne...
AACAGGGTTCAATATGTCATGTATAGATGACAACATTCCATTACCTACGGTTTTCCGTCTGCCGCGCTGCCACATGTCATTCAAGAACTACGAACCCGGCGATTTTTACGATGAGCTGTTTAGCGAAAAAGGCGTTCCTCGATCGGCGGCGGCGCTGCTCATCGAGCGGATAGAATCGCTGTCGATAGATAGCTTAGTTCGGCGTCAGCAGGCCGCGCAAAATACGCTCTTTAAGCTGGGCGTTACGTTCAATGTGTACGACGACAATCGCGGCTCGGAGCGGGTGTTCCCGTTCGATGTGGTGCCCCGAGTGGTATGTGGCAAAGAGTGGCAGACCCTGGAGAAAGGGCTGCAGCAGAGAATTACCGCGCTCAATTATTTTCTAGACGATATCTACAACGACCAGAAGATTATTGAAGATGGCATTATCCCTAGAGAGGCGATCGAGTCGGCGTCGGGCTATTTGCCCGCCTGCAAAGGGCTAAAGCCGCCGAACGGGGTATGGTGCCACATTACGGGAACAGATTTGGTGCGCGATCGCCAGGGCACCTGGTACGTATTAGAAGATAATTTGCGCTGCCCGTCTGGAGTCTCTTACGTTCTTGAAAATCGCTGGGTGATGAAGAGTTCATTCCCGACGCTGTTCGAAGCGCTCGATATTAAAGCGGTCGATGACTACCCTAGCCGACTGCTCGATACGCTGATGCAGCTCGCCCCCGACATTAGCAATCCAACGGTTGTTCTGCTCACGCCCGGCACCTACAACTCCGCCTACTTCGAGCATTCTTTTCTGGCGCAGCAAATGGGCATTCCGCTGGTGGAAGGTCGCGATTTGGTGGTAGACGGTGGCTATGTCAAAATGCGCACGACTAGAGGGCTAAAACAGGTTGATGTAATCTACCGACGTATCGACGATGACTTTATTGATCCTACGGTGTTTCGCTCGGATTCTACGCTAGGCGTACCGGGGATGATGGCGGTGTATCGAGATGGGAAAGTTGCGATCGCCAATGCGCCCGGTACAGGCGTTGCTGACGATAAGCTGATATATGCCTACGTGCCAGAAATGATTGGCTACTACCTGGGCGAAGAACAGATTATCCCTAACGTGCCGACCTATTTCTGTGAAGATAAAAAGCAACAGGCTCACGTTCTCGCTAATTTAGACAGCCTGGTTGTTAAAGCCACCGATGCCTCTGGCGGCTACGGAATGCTCATTGGCAGTCAGTCTACTAAAGAAGAACAGGACGAGTTTGCCCAGAGAATTAAGAACAATCCGCGTGGCTACATTGCTCAGCCTACGCTCTGCCTATCTAGAGTGCCTACCTTAATTGAAGAGTCTTTTGAAGGTTGCCACGTAGATTTGCGCCCCTTTACGCTATTTAGCGGGCAGACACCCTATGTCAATCCGGGTGGGCTAACGCGAGTGGCGCTGCGGCGCGGTTCGCTCGTCGTAAACTCTTCTCAAGGTGGAGGTAGTAAAGACACCTGGGTGGTGAATACGTAGCAGAGACTAAGCCAGATTCAACCAGATCAAGCCAAATTAAACCAGATTCAAAAGCTGATTAAAAGGTACTTATGTTAAGCCGCGTTGCCGACGCTATTTACTGGCTCAATCGCTATATCGAAAGAGCGGAAAATGTTGCTCGATTTGTCGAGGTGAATTTGAACCTGCTGATGGATAGCCCCGTCGGCACGGCCGAGCAGTGGAATCCGCTGATTGAGGTAACGGGCGATCGCGTTCTCTTTCAAAAGCTATATGGCGGCGAAGCGACCGCTGAGAACGTGCTGAACTTTTTGACCTTCGATACCCGATCGCCTAACTCTATTCTCTCTTGCGTTCGCGCTGCGAGAGAAAACGCCCGCTCGGTGCGCGAGACTATCTCTTCGGAGATGTGGGAGCAGGTTAATGCCTTTTATTTGCAGGTAGAAGACGCTTCCGAAATTAAAACTCGCAAGGACTTTCACGGCTTTTACTCAGATGTAAAAGTGGCCAGCCATCACTTTGCTGGGGTGACTAACGCAACGCAGTCGCGCAACGAAAGCTGGCATTTTGGGCAGCTCGGGCAGCTCCTAGAGCGAGCCGATAAAACCACGCGAATTTTAGACGTAAAGTACTTTGTGCTGCTGCCGTCGGTCGATGCTGTTGGTTCGCCAATTGACGATTTACAGTGGATTGCCTTGCTCAAGTCCGCAAGTGCCTACGAGATGTATCGAAAAGTAGAGCACACCATTTCGCCTGCCGGGGTGGCCAACTTTCTAATCCTTAATCCGTACTTTCCGCGCTCTATTAAGTTCTGCCTAAACCGGGCGGAGTACTCTCTCAACCACATCGCTAATACCGAGCAGCATGACAACCGGTTGGCTAGTAAGCGATCGCTCGGTAGACTTCGCGCGGAGCTAGAATATCTCACGCTAGACGAAATTTTTCAGCAGGGTCTGCACGAATTTTTAGATGACATGCAAAGCAAGTTCAACGAAGTAGGCAACCATATTTCGAAAGACTTTATGGCGCTGCCGCTACCCTACGTGCAGCCTGAAACTGATTCGGCAAGCCAATCTCAAGACCAGTCCCAAGGTCAATCTCAAAGCCAGTCCCAAAACCAGTCTCAAGGCCAATCTTCAACAGATTCCTCGCAGCCGACGCCCGAACTCCAAGAGGTGGTCTAATCTGTGCGCTACAAAATTACGCATACTACCTGCTATTCCTATAGCCAAGCTGTTCGGCTGCGACCTCACACAATTTTGCTCTGTCCGCGCAGCGACGGCGCTCAATGCCTAAAACAGTTCGACATTCAAATAGAGCCGCCGCCAAAGCAACAAACTTATTTTCTAGATATCAACGGCAACACCTGCCTTAAAATCAGCTTCGAAGACGCGCTCTCTGCGCTAAAAATTACAACAACTAGCGAAGTGGTTACCCAGCGAGAAAACCCCTTCGACTATTTGAGCGAGCCTTGGGCGCTGTCTTTCCCGGTGGATTATCCCAGCGGTCTGGCGGCCCAGCTCAGTCCTTATTTAGCAGCACTGCCCGGCCGAGGACTAACCGATGCCAACATGCCGTCCGTTTTAGAACTGGCTCAGTCCGTGGTGCAAAAGTCGGGGGGCAATGTCGGTCAGTTTTTAACGCAGCTGGCGCAAGATATTCAGTCTCGGTGTAACTATCAGCAGCGGCTAGAAGGGCCAGCGCTCGCCCCGGCGGTTACGCTGTCTCAGGGGTCAGGCACCTGCCGCGATTTTGCGGTGTTGTTTATGGCGGTTTGTCGGGCGGTGGGCTTAGCCGCCCGGTTTGTGAGTGGCTATCAAGAAGGCGATCCAGACGGGCCGCACGATTTGCACGCTTGGGCTGAGGTGTATGTGCCCGGCGGTGGCTGGCGCGGGTTCGATCCTACGCTGGGTTTGGCGGTGAGCGATCGCCATATTGTTCTTTCAACTGCGATCGCGCCAGAGCAGGCTGGGCCAGTTATTGGCCAACTGCAGCCGGGCCAAACGGTGCAGACGACGCTAGAGAGCAATATTGAGCTAGAGGCATGGGCCAAATAGGCTTGATTTATGCGATCGCTTTCGTGTACGGATCATTAGCTTATCGTGCCGCTAGATAGCCCCAAGTGTAGGCCGAGTCAACCATGTAGTCCACGGTAAACTCAGCGGCAATCGGATGTTGGTAAACATCAAAGTAGCTTTCGACGGTGGGCCAATTTTGCGCGGGTGGAAAGGCTTTATCGGCAAATAAATTAAAGCTCCAGTCGTCGCGATAGATGGAAAAATCGGCAGGGCCGTAGATGGTGATGCCCGGCGGGGGAGCTTGCCCGGTGATGCGGTAGTCGCTAATCATCGGATGGCGCGGCGATCGCTGCCCTAATCCCGTGGTAAAGACCATGTTGTCCGGATTGGCCCCGCCGCTAAACTGGGCCGCACTGACGCCCGCTCTTAGGTACTTAGGATCTTGAGTTAGCACATGGGCCTGAAAAAGGTACGTGCTTTTGGGTGCGCCTAGCCCATTATTCCAGCCCAGCGGCGCGTATGGCCCCTCTTTGGCCCAGCCAAAGGCCGTACTCTGCGTCAGCGCCACTAGCGAATCTGCGTAGCTCAAAAACGACTCGCGAGCATGGGCCTGAACCTGCGAGTCTACCGGGAGCGCTGCCGAATCGGGATCGTTGCTCAAGCGAGCATACAAAAAAGCGGCGTTGCGCTGTTCCTGTTCGTCGTAGATAGAAGGGTCGGCTGGCCCATTGCGAAAAATGGTGGTCGCTAGAAAAATATCGTGCCACTGGCTATTCCCGGTGAGCCGGTATAGCTCCAGCGCGGCCAGGTTTCGCTGGTCTCTCACCTGATGCGGCAGGTCGCTAGGGCTGCGAGTTTGGGCGTATGCCTTTTCGGCAAAGGCCATGGCTTTTTGCGCACTGTCTCGATAGGTGGCGGCGAGCGGCGAGTCGTAGCCTTTCAGCGTGTAGGCAGCGCGAGCGGCCACGCCCGCATATATGTAGCTAGACCAGGCGTCGGGTGCGTAGGCCATCACCGGCAGCGATTCCTGCCAGCTAGTTTCCCCCTCATTTGGATGATTGGCCGATTCTATGCCCCCTCGAATGCCGCCTTCTGGCGTTTGCAGTCGGCGAAAAAAGTCGAGCGTCCACAGCGCTTCGTCGAGCATATCGGGCAGCGCATTGTTCGATTCAGGGATATTGAGCGCCACCGAATCGAAGTGGCTGGGAAAAAGATTGTGCAGCTCGAACAGCGCGCGAGGAACCGCGAGATGCTGAATGCGACGATCCCAGTCGGCCGCGTCGAAGTAGCCGCCCCAGGCATTGGGGACAATTTCATCGGTGCGAGTAGAGACCAGCGCGTCGAAGGCACTGCGATCGCCCAATCCCATATCTACTTCCATCAGCGTCACTTTAGACTGATAGACCTGAGTTCCATCGTCTGGATGAAAGGCCCTAGGACGGCTGTAGCGGCTAAACGGCTCGCCAATGGCAATTCCGCTGCGCTGATGATAGAAGCCTCTGATCGCGGTTTCAAAAGCCGACTCCCACACGCTCTGGGCAATTTCAAAGTCGAACGAGCAGCCCACGCCCTGCACGCAGAGTCGATATTTTCCGGGCGTCCTAAAGTCGCTAAAGTCGAGCCGGTGCACCTCGCTCAGCGTATAGTCTTGCCCTTTCGGATCTTCTGCCTGCGAGGGGCCGCGAACGTAGTCGGCAGTGCCCTGATAAACCGGACGATTATCTTGAGCGCTAAGCAGCGAGAACTGAAGATTCTCGGGGTAGTCCAGGCTGCCGCCGCTGCCCATCCAGGTAGATAGGTAGCCGACTTTGAGCGGATCGTCGGGGCGAAATCCGAGCTGGGAGACATGGACGGCTTCGCTGCGAGTTTCCATCGGTCGATAGCTTAGCTCGGCGGCTGGTAGGTCTAGCCCTAGGAACCCGATCTGATACGTTTGGTCCGGCTGCATTGGCTCGCTCAGCTTGAGGAAAAGCGTGTGCGTTGCGGGCCAGGCATAGCCGCCTTGGGCCTGGTTGGCAAAGTTGGTGGGCTTAGTTTTTCTAAAGATGGCTGCGGGCGCTGCGGCAGTGCGGTAGCTGGCGTCGGTTTGAGAGCTAATGCGATAGCTGTTGGGTGAATCGGCAGCGATCGCATCTAGCTCAGGCCCTTGTACGCGATCGTAACCGTAGATCAGGTCGCGGTCGTTGCCTGCTAATGTACCAAGCTTTCTCCCAAAGCGCTTCACCTGCACAGATCGTGGATAGGCCGTTACGGCATCGCCTAGCTTAGCGCTATAGGCTGTTTGCTTCGCTAGCTCTACTTCGGGGGCCGCGATCTCAATGGCAATGATGGTTGGGCTAACGGCGTAGGTCTGCGAAATGTGAAGCCGATCGGCTTGCATTTTGTCTGCGGCTAGCACGGTTTGCGGCTGAAGGTGAGGCAAGCGAGCTGAAAAGACGGTCGTAGAACGAGGCGTAACTAGCCAGAGCCAGCCGCCCATTAGCAGGGCGCTGGCAACTAACCATTTGGGATGCAGTCGAGTCGTCATACGATCGCGTGGTATAAGTTCTTGCTTTGAAGGCTCCGTGTAAATACCATAGCCGCTGCTTTTCTATTTCGCGATCAATTCCTATTAGCCGGCTAATCATCCGACAGATTCTATCGAAATTATGAACGACTGTATTTCTACGGAAAAGGAATGGTAGGATTTCAGGTGTAAATCGCTAGGGGTGCCCTAAGCCTGCTTTGCAGGAGCCTTCGATCCGTTTTGGGTCAAAAGGTGGGCTGAGAATATACCCTCAGAACCTGAGCCTGGGTAATGCCAGCGGAGGAAAGCATGAATTTTGTGCAAATCTCTTTAAAAGAGGCTGCGCTAGCGCGCATTAAAAGATCGCAAATTAGCGGGTTAATGTCTGCAAGTGCGCTAAAAGAACAAGTATTCGAGAAATTAGCCCAGCCTGAACTAGCGAGAATTCAGGAGGTGTCTAAATGTCTGTAGGCGCGATCGCTCTGACGGTTCTATTAGTTGCTGCGGCGACCTTTGCGCTATTTGGCCTAGTCAAATCTAGCAATCGCGCTATCGACCTTGAAGACTATATGGTCAGCCGCAATCAGGTTGGCGGGCCAGCGGCCGTCGCTACGGTAACGGCCTCCGCGCTAGGCGCCTGGATTTTATTTAGCCCTCCCGAAGCCGGGTCAGAATACGGTGGCATCACCGCTATCCTGGGCTATTGCTTCGGTTCGGCGCTGGCGGTCTTTACCTTTGTGTTTGTCGGCCCCCGAATGCGGCAGATTATGCCCTGGGGCCATTCGCTCAACGAGTATGTGCGCTATCGGTTTGGCGCGGTTGCGCTTGTCGATCGTCCTGCGCTTGCCGATAACAACGGTGGAAACGTTAGGAGCAGGAGTCAGGCGGGTCGGCTGATGTACCTGCTGACGGTCGGGGTCATGCTGCTGTATATGTTTGTGTATTTGGCGGCTGAACTGACGGCGATCGCCGAAGCCTTGCAGCTCATTGCCGATGTGCCGCTAATGGTCACCTCGCTGGTTGTCATTGCTGCTGTTTTTCTCTACACCACCTACGGCGGACTACGGGTTACCATCGTCACCGATATCTTTCAGTTTGCGCTGATTGTGCCGCTGCTGCTGATTTGCTTTGTGACTACGATTACGCTGCTGGGAGGGCCGGGTGCTGCGATCGCGCCTGTTGCCGATAATCTCCCTGAGCTACTGTCTTTTAACAACGTTGGTGGACTTAGATTTGGCGCAACGCTGTTAATTGCCGTTATTGCCGCCGAGTTGTTCAATCAGGGAAACTGGCAGCGGGTATATGCCTGCCGCAACGACGCTACGGTGCGCCGCTCGTTTTTAGGCTCAGCGCTAATTATTTTGCCGCTGATCTTTCTTTCCGGTTCATTAGGACTGATTGCCGCCGGCTACGACCTGGTTGGAGCAACGTCCTTCTTCGATCTGTTGCAAAGTCTCAATATTTCAAACTGGCTGCTAGGCGCGGTTATTTTACTCGCGGTGGCGCTGGTTATGAGTAGCCTAGACTCCTTACTCAACGGGATTAGCGCCGTATTCGCTGGCGATCTGCTGCGCGTTAACGATAGCCCTGAGACGGTGCTGTTGATTTCTCGCGGGCTAACGATTGTCGTGGGGATTCCGGCAGTGGCGATCGCCTCCCAAGGCTACAGCGTTCTCTATCTGTTCTTTATTGCCGATCTGCTCTGCGCCGCGCTGCTGTTTCCGCTGCTTCTGAGCTTCTACAACCGCCACCAAACGGCTGCCAACGCTTTGGTCAGCTCGCTTGTTGGCATTATTGTCGGCGTTTTGTTCTTCCCAAAACCAGACTTTTCGCCGCTAGTAAATATTCCTGGTGGCGGCGATTTGCTAAACAGCTTTGCCGCTGCGCTTTTGTCCTCCATGCTCATCACGCTGATCTGGACGAACGCTAGCAAACGCAGCGGCAAATTTGCCTTCAACTACAGCGGCCTCAAAGCAGTTAAGCCCTACACTGCGGGCCGCTTAGCCGTCAAACCCGAGCTGTAGAAAGTCTAGTAAAGACCCTTAAAGCTCCTATCGCCGTAAGCGCTTCCTTAGCTTCCTTACATGGCCTGGCTTTTTGCTGCTCGTCAGGCCATTCAGGTCCCTTTGCAGCATCTACTGTTCCTGTAGTTTTCATCTCACATAACCTAATCTCACATAACCCAATCTCACATAATCCAAACAGAGGCATTTATCTATGACTGCTAACACTCAAGCAACCGCTACCAACAGCGATAAAACCAGCATCGACCCAAAACCAGTCGACCCAAAACCAGTCGACCCAAAATCAAACGTAGTGGGCGCTCAATCTTCTCGCCCGGTAGGCACTGCGCCTATTCGCGCTGAATGGATTGCCAAACGTAAAGGCCAAGCCAATGTTTCGCAAATGCACTATGCGCGGCAGGGCGTTGTCACCGAAGAAATGGCCTACGTTGCTCGCAGAGAAAATTTACCCGAGCGCCTAATTAAAGACGAAGTGGCTCGCGGCCGGATGATTATTCCTGCCAACATCAACCACCCTAATTTGGAACCGATGGCCATTGGCATTGCCAGCAAGTGCAAAGTCAACGCCAACATCGGCGCATCACCCAACTCTTCAGATATCAACGAAGAAATTGAGAAACTGCGCCTAGCTGTTAAGTACGGCGCAGATACTTTAATGGATCTGTCCACTGGCGGCGGCAACCTAGACGAAATCCGCACTGCTGTTATCAACAACTCGCCGATTCCTATTGGCACCGTGCCGATCTATCAGGCCCTAGAAAGCGTTCACGGCAGCATCGAAAATCTGGATGCGCAAGACTTTTTGCACATCATCGAAAAACATGCGCAGCAAGGCGTGGACTATATGACCATCCACGCAGGCATTTTGATTGAGCATTTGCCGTTAGTCAAAGACCGACTCACCGGCATTGTTTCTCGCGGCGGTGGCATTATGGCCCAGTGGATGCTGCATCACCACAAACAAAACCCACTGTTTACCCACTACGACGACATCACCGAGATCTTCAAGCGCTACGACGTTTCGTTTAGCCTGGGCGATTCTCTGCGTCCTGGGTGCCAGCATGACGCCTCAGACGCGGCTCAGTTTGCCGAACTCAAAACGCTGGGCGAACTCACCCGCCGGGCCTGGAAGTCCGATGTGCAGGTAATGGTAGAAGGCCCAGGACATATTCCACTCGACCAAATTGAGATGAATGTGAAAAAGCAGATGGAAGAATGTTCTGAAGCGCCCTTTTACGTGCTGGGGCCTTTGGTCACCGATATTGCACCCGGCTATGACCACATTACCTCAGCGATTGGCGCGGCGATGGCCGGATGGCATGGCACCGCGATGCTCTGCTATGTAACGCCCAAAGAGCATTTGGGTCTGCCCGATGCTGAAGACGTGCGCAACGGACTGATTGCCTACAAAATTGCAGCCCACGCAGCCGACATTGCCCGCCATCGCCCTGGCGCTCGCGATAGAGACGATGAGCTGTCTCGCGCCCGCTACAACTTCGACTGGAACAAGCAGTTCGATCTGTCTTTAGATCCAGAACGCGCTCGCGAATACCACGATGAAACGCTGCCTGCAGATATCTACAAGACTGCCGAATTCTGTTCTATGTGCGGGCCTAAGTTCTGTCCTATGCAGACAAAAATTGACGCTGAGAAGCTGAGTGAGTTAGAGAAGTTTTTAGCTAAAGAAGAGAGTGCTGTTTAGGAATCTCTCAAAACGGAGCCGCACTGTTAAATCGTAGCGGCGTCCCGGTCACAGGATGCTGAAACTCAAGGGAGGTTGCATGTAAATGTAGCCTCTCTTTTATTTGCTCGTTTGGCTTGCGATCGCTATAAAGTCTATCGCCTAAAATAGGAGAGTTTAGACCATTGGCATGAGCCGCATGGACTCGCAGCTGATGAGTCCGTCCCGTCTGCGGCACAAACTGTATTCTGGGCCGTTCACTATCTAAAATTACCTTGAACTCTGTGCGACTAGGCTTTCCCCTTTGGGCATCAACTGTTTGTCTAGGTCGGGTTTTCGGATCGCCCCATATCGGCAGCGCTATCGTCCCTGAGACGCTGCGAATAGGTTTGGAAAGAATGGCTTCGTAGGTTTTATGGACTTGCCGCTGGGCGAAATGCTGGCTTAGCGCTTGATGAGATTGGGGGGAAGCGGCGATCGCTAAAATACCGGAAGTGGCCTGATCGAGCCGATGAACCGCCGCCAAGAACGAACAGTCTGGCAACTGATAGCGCAGCCGACTGAGCACGCTATCTTGCAGCGCGTACCGCCGTCCCGGTACGGAGAGCATTCCAGCGGGTTTATCTACCACGATTAAGTGTTCATCTTGGTAGAGAATAGAGAGCGGCGCGATCGCTGAGGTAAAGTGAGCAAGGTCGCCAGTGGAAAGCTGCGCTAGCATCTGGCAATCGTCCGAAGAAGCTTCGTAAAACAGACCAAAAGATCGATCGGAAATTTGAATGAGCTTGCCGTCAAGCACAGGATTTGCTGGAGGAAAACTCCACCGAAACTCGGCTAAAGCTACTGGCGTAAGCTGATGCGCCCTAGCGTAGTGCAGCAGTTTAGCGGCTGGACAATTGTGCAAGCCCTCCTGCAGCAAAATATGTTCAGCTTCTAACTTTAGGCAGGATTCTGTACCGGCTAGCGCTGCCAAGTAAACGCGCTGCATTAGGGCTTGCCACGCTTGCGATCGCGTTTTGTACTGCTGTTTTAGCTCGCGTATTTGTCGATCGACTTCAGCAACTTCCTGGGCTAGCGGCTCCAGCGATCGCCCTTGAATCTGTTTTAGCCGCCGCCGCTCAAGCCCGTCCTGCTGGCTTTGCTGCCGGAGCGCTAGCAGGCTTTTCTCAAGCGCTGTTCCCCGTAGATGACTGCGGTCGTAAAGGCGCTGGCGATCGCGCTGCTGCTTCCGCTGACGATGACTGGCCGCTAGCTGCTGTAGCTGCTCAGCATATCGCTGGGACATTTGCTCGTAAGCGGAGCGAGACGACTGACCTAGGCTCACCATCGTCTGCTTAAGCTGCGCTAGCTCTGATAGGATCTGAGGCTCTACCAGGGCCATTTGGATCTGATCTGGCAGCGTAGGAACCCAGCCCGCTGGCATGTTAGGCAGCGGACTTGAACCGGCTTTTAGCACCGTTTGCTGCCCAGTGGGTGAGCGCACAATTAGGATGCCGTATCGGCTTTCTGGCAATGGCCTGGCGATCGCATCCTCAAGCTGCTGCATCAGCGTGATCGCAATAGACTCAGCTTCTTCCGTACGAGATAGTTGCCAACTGGTCTTGGCTTGCATACCCTAAGGCTCAATAGAAGGCGATTTCGCCAGACAATAAACGTCTATCATTTCTGGCCCTATTTGTGGGAAAGTGAATCAAAGATGTAGCAGATTAGACCCGCGAAGATATGGACAACCTGGCAACCTCTAGCCGCTCAACGCGCGTAAAGGTAGATATGACGCTATCCATCGTAGAAGCAGAAGCTTTACAGCATCTGCTAAAGCGATTGACGCTAGAAGAATGTCGACGGCTAGCCTCTAACGATGCAGAGGCCCAAATTTTTATTAACGCAGCAGGAAAGTTACGTCGCCAGATAAAGGCCGCCGAAGAACTGCCCCAGATGCCCGAGTACGACGATTAAAATCGGGTTGGCGCTGACACAAAAAAGGCTTGCCTTCGAAAAAGCAAGCCGTTTATTTGATTTAAGACCTTTAGTTGCTTGGAAAAAGCTAACTTACGTGAGCGGCTGGCCTAAACGAACCGCTCATCAAGTCTTACTCAACTTATGCCTAACGGCCTAGTCTTACTGGCCATCTGATGGTTTATCTAAATTGCTTAAGAGATGGCAAGCTCTTCTTCGTCTTCTTCTGTCATCAACAGGCGAAGGCTAGGAAACAAGAAATGGTTCTCTTCTACGTACTGAGCGCCAAACAGGCCCTTTTCGGCCCAAAAGTAGCGATCGGTCGTGTGCTCGTTGCGCTTTACTAACAGTAGCGCGGGCGGACAAATGCCCTGAGCATGAATGTAATTGCGCGCGGCGGTGACCGGTTTTACTTCTCCGCTCTCAATGCTGTGCTGAGGAACTGCTTCCAAAATGCGGCGTCCCTCTAACCGACGACGGCTTTTACGCTTGCGTCTGCGTGCCAATTTTCTACCTCCAGGTAGCTCTAAGCGGTATCTTTTCGCTAAATGTAACAACAGCTACATTCAACATTGCTTGCAAAATATAGCAGGTACAACTTAAAATTTCAAGTTGGCTTTAAAGCAAATATGAATTTCATCAACGCGGATTGTTTTGCTCCAAAGCCGCTAGTTGCTAGTCTTCTCACAGCTCAATACCCGGCTATATTTGAATAGACACGACTGCCCTAAAATCAGCATCTTGTAACAAACTTAACAGTTTGCTGTGAGATTAGCTGGTTTTTGGGCCGGCTCAGGCGGCTTGGCTGAAGGCGTCTAATCAGACCAAACGCTCTATCTAAATCAAACCAAATCAAACCAAGCGCTCTGTATGCTTTTAGAAAAGCAGTCTTAATGCGGCCAAACGTATCTGGTGGTTTGCTGTATCTTGGTTTATGGCTTGCTTTACCCGCTAGGTTGAGCGTTAGTCTGTTTGCTGTTCGTCTAAGAGGCTGCGCATGAGTGCGATCGCCAGTCCCGAATTTATTTCTTTGTGCCACGCGCAGCTCCGCCTGATGACGCAGCAACTGGCCGAGTCTACGGCTGCGCTCTACATGGCCGATATTACCGACACGGCGGGCAACGATTCGCATTTCGTGCCTGTTGTTAGCTATCCCGAGCCGGTCGATAGCTGGATAGAAAAGTTTTCGTCTGCTCCCTGGGAGGCAACCGCTCGCGTCCCGCTGGCTTTGCCCGGAGCCGCCGACAGCGCCCCGGCCATATGGCCAGAGCTTTTGCCCGAACCCCTTTTAGATCCGATTGAACCCACAGTCTCTAAATCGCAGCGATCCTCGGTGCCTACAGATCCTGCTGCGCCTGAGGTAGCAGCGCCTAAAGTAGACTCCAAAAAGCAGGCGGCACAAGCGGAACAGGCGCAGCAGCTAGTGGTGCCGCTGGTCTATACCGATGTTGTCGTTGGCCTGGTTGTGGCGATTCGGCGCGATCGCCCCTGGAAGCGCAAAGAACGCAGCTACATAGAAACTATGGCCGATTCGCTCGCTGCAGGCTGCGTACTAGAGCGGCGAAATCAGTGGCTACAGGGACGCATCACCCACCGAAAAGGACTGCAAAGCCGCCAGTCAGAAATTTTTCACAATTTACTGCACCAGTTTCGCAACCCGCTCACAGCGGTCAATACCTTTGGCAAGCTGCTTGTAAAACGGCTAGATTCGGACGATCCCAACAAAACGGTGGCTACGGGTATCGTTCGCGAAACCTCCCGGCTGCGAGAGTTGGTCACCCACTTTGACGAGGCCGTCTCCATTGGCGATGCCGACCTCATCTCAGCAGCACCGCCCACATTAGCGCTATCTGCAGGGCAGCCGCTCTTGCCTCAAGGCAATCCTGATAATACTCATTCGACCCCTGAACCCGATCTAGGCGCGAGCCGTTTAGAGGCGACCTATCTAGAAGATGCGAATCTAGAAGATGTGAATCTAGAAGACGCGAATCTAGATAACAGCTTGGGCCATGCCCTAACGCTAAACCGACAGGCGTTAGAGCATATCGTCGATCCTATTTTGGAAGTTGCTAGCATCGTTGCAGAAGAGAAAGGCGTGAGGCTAGCGGCTCAGGTTTCGCACAATACGCCCTGGGTTTGGGGTGAGGAAGAAGCCCTGAGTGAAGTCGTCAGCAATCTGGTAGACAATGCCATCAAGTACTCGCCTGCTGGTGCGCGAGTGTGGGTGCAAACGGGCGTTAGCCGCATAGAATCGCAGGGTCACTATCAGGGCATTGTTGTTGCCGACACCGGCCCCGGCATTCCGGCCGCAGATTTGGAGCGATTGTTTGAGCGCTACTACCGGGGGGTGCAGGCTCAGGGCGAGTTACCCGGTACAGGGTTAGGATTAGCGATCGCGCAATCTTTGGTCAAAGAGATGCGGGGAGCGATTGAAGTGATTAGCCCGGCAGTGGGTACGCCCTGGCTACCGGTCGCCGCAGCGGCTCCGCACGAAGAGAGCGGGCCAGGAACTGTATTTATTGTTTGGCTACTAGAAGCAGACTAGAGGCTTAGTTAAGCTACCTGCCAAGCGCTATTCCTTTGGCTTATCGCCCGAGGCCCGCACAGACATAACCTTACGCAGCAAGTCGAACCAAAAGCTAGCTCCCATCGACAGTGCCAAGGCTGTAATGGCCCAGCCGACTAGCCGCTGCGGAATAAACTTAATCGGCCAGTCTGCTTCAGCAGCCTGCTGCGCTGCTATTACAGATCTGCTCCGACCAATAGGCAGCGGATATTGAGCGAGCGTTTGCTCTACCGCCTCGCCCACCGAGCGCAGCTCAACGCCCATATTTTCGGCTATCTGAGCGGTCAGGTCGTCGGATAGCTCGCTAATGCCAGATTCTGCGGCTAGCTGCTCCGGAGTTTGAATGCCGCGCACTTCTATTTGCTCGGCTGCTTGAATGATGCTGCTGCGAATGGCTGGGTCGGTGCTCAGGCGCTGAAACATGTAGAAGGTGTCGGCGTTGATGGTAAATGCGATCGCTAACCCGATGAGCAAGCCCACGCCTTTCACATTGCGCCGATAAACCCCGCTCGCCCGCGTCATGCCATTGTTAAACCAGCTTTCTAGTTCGGTTTGCAACTGCTGAATTTCGTTCCCGGTTGAACTCACGTCAGCTCTCACTCTGTTTTCGGCCCGGCTGGCTAAGGTTGCCAGGCTGCCTCTAAGCCGCGCAGGAATGATCTCGCTGTTCTGGATGGTCTCTAGCGCTGCGCTCAGCGAATGGCCCATCGCCGCGCCTTCTCGGCGGGTCAGCGCCACCAATTCGCCATAGGTCGCACTAGACGGATCGAGCAGCGCCGTCAAATCGGATAGAGAAGGCCGCACCCTGGCAATGAGTACTGCTGTCCCCTCGTTTTGGCCACCGTTCTGAGCGCCTTGAGAGCGACCCACTAGGCCGGTGCGAAGGTACTTAATTCGATTTGAAAAAGACTGAATGGCGGCTGGCTCAGATAACGGTAGGTCTGCGGCCATCTCTTCAAAAGACTGAATTTGCTCGATAACCTGATCGATCGCGGTTTCGAGCGTGAGCCGTCTGGCGGCTAGGGCTTCGCTGAGGCGGTTAAGCTGCTGGTCGAAGTAGCTAACTTCTGCGGTGAGCAGCGTTTCATCACCTGTGCGCGCACGCAGTTCCTGAACGCTGTTGTGTAAAGGCGATCGCACATCAGTATCTATAAACTCCTCAAAGCGCGAGCGGGTCAAAATGCGCTGAAAGTCTTCTAGCTTTAGCCGTTCAATGAGACTTGTGGCAAATGTTTCAGCCGGAATGTAAGAAGGCCCGCTGGTTTTAGTCCCAAAAACGTTGCGGCTAAAAGTCAGCGTTCGATAGAGCGCACCCACGCCATGCAAAAACTGACGTAGCAAACCGGCTAGCCGCCCCTGCGCCTCGTAGTTAAGATCTTCAATCAGCGGACTATCGTAAAGCCTATCAGCCAGTGTTTTTGCTGCTTTGCGGTTGCGGCGGGCCGTACTCGCGTCGCGTCTTCTCGCTACCGCCGAGTCGCGCTCTTCGCCCTGGCCAACGTGGCCCACCGTCGTTCTATCCGCTAGGCTATCGCCTGCCAACAGCTGCTCAATCGAGCGCTTTAAATGCTCTGCTCGCCATTGAAATAGGGCGCTTAAAATCTCCTGAATTTCGCTGGCAACTAGGCTCAGCGTCAGGTAGATAAAAATTAGTCCGATGGCAATCTCTAAAACAACTGGCAAACTCATAGCGGTCATCCTGCTCGATGCATTAGGACGTTCGCATACCGCATCCCTTTTGTACAGGGTTTGTCTGTTTTATACAGAGTTTATCTGTGCAGCTTTCTACTCCGCTTCGTCGCCGCTGTCCAACTGAGTTAGCTTGATATGTTTGCGGCCCAAAGAGATTTCGAACTCATCGCCCGGATTAAGACTCATTTGCTTGGTGTAAGCAGACCCAATTAGCAAGTTGCCGTTAGACTGCACCGTAATTCGATAGCTAGCGCTGCGCCCACCTCGGCCATTGCCCGCTTGGGTGCTCTCTATCTGAATGCCTGCTGCATCGCTCAGCGCTTTGTAAAATTTCATCATATTGACGCGAGTTACACCGGTCTTAGTAACGGTGTAATAGCCGCAGGTTTTAGCCTTGTCTTCTGGGCTAAGATGCTCCGTCTCTTTAATCTTCTTGAGCAGCGATTTGCCCTTCAAAGGGTCTTTGTTTAAGTCGTTAACCATTCACTTAATTCTCAATGCTGGTAGTAGGAAGGACAATAGGTTCAAAGGTAAGAGCAGCAGGCAACGTGCTTTTAGTTGATGCGACTTAAACCTCGGTTTTGAAAGTTTTAGGAATCGGGTTTTGGATTTTTGTTAAGAGGCTAGAAAGAAGTATCTGTCAAGTGGGTTTGTGCCGCTAGATACTTCACTGCTAATAACGCTAGTCAAGCTAGCAAAACCCCAAGTAAGTTAGGAAATAACATCTTAGATCGATAGAGATCTAGTGTCTAAAACCGCCCTTGACTAGAGATTAGTAACAGCCATCTTTTATGCTTTGGTTCCGTCTTCACTTTCTAATTAAATGAGCCTGCAATACAGTCTTCAGATTTTTATTATAAAAGCACAATTCATATCTGGAGTAAATACCTTAAGGCACGGACTAGATGATAATTAGGGAAGCGGTTACTCTCACAACGCCGGTGATGTCGGTCGCCAGAAAGCCTGTTCAAAGTGTTGCTATTTTTACAGCGTTTTTTATAAGTGACTAAAGTAATGTTGAACGATAAAATAGTCCGAAATGTAATATTTGTAAGGTCTGCTTTTCTGCTTTTAGCGCCGTTCTCATTCTTTTGACTCAGTTTTTTGCGCCTTTAGTAAGGTGCGAAGCAAAGCGCTCGTATGCTCTAACGTTTTATTTATGAAGCTAACAACTCGCGGTCATTACAGCGTTAAAGCACTGCTCGATTTGAGCTTGCAACCTGCCGGAACGGTCTCTTCAGTTAATGCGATCGCAGCCCGTCAGAGCCTGCCGGCTCCTTATTTGGAGAAATTATTGATCGAGCTAAGGCGATCGCACCTCGTCAGCGCTATTCGCGGTGCCCATGGGGGCTATCAGTTGGCCAAGCCGCCCAGCCAAATCTCGTTAGGGCAAATATTAGAAGCTGTCGGCGAATCGGCCAGTCCGTTTGCAGACTCCGCTGGGGCTAATCCAGACCAGGCGGAAGACTGGGTTACTTCGATGCTTTGGCAGCGCCTGCACCAGAAGCTCGAAGACGCGTTTTACAGTATTACGCTAGAAGATCTTTACTACGATGCGCGTAGCTGGCAGGCTGCTCAAGGAGAAGGCGCTAGCTTTGTGGTTTGAAGTATTGACTGGCCAGAATCCGGTGGGCGCGAGTAGCCTGCTGTTGGCAGCGGCCCTGCTGGATTTTGCAGTGGGCGATCCCTGGGGGTGGCCTCATCCTGTTCAGTTTATGGGCAAGGCGATCGCGTTCTATAGCAAAGCGTCCCTGGCCCAACCTAGATCGCCCAGGCAAATGAAGCTGCTGGGCATTGGGCTTGGGGTTTTATTGATAGGCGGTACAGGGTTGCTGAGCTGGCTAGGTTTGCAGGCTTTGAGAGAAATCTCCCCCCTGCTGGCCTGGAGTGTAGAAGTGGTTTTACTCGCTAGCTGCTTTGCTGGCCGCAGTCTGCGAAAGGCAGCGGACGACGTTTTGCAGCCGTTAAACCGTAATTTGATTGCCGTCGATTTACCCGAAGCAAGAAGACGGCTGTCGATGTACGTAGGGCGCGATACTGACCAGCTATCTGTCGAGGAAATTCGGCGAGCCGTCCTAGAAACGGCTAGCGAGAATGCGGTAGACGGCGTGCTAGCACCTCTGTTTTACGCAATTTTGGGGGCCGGTTTGGGTTTGGCTGCACCGGTGGCGCTCGCTTACAAGGCGGCTAGCACGCTGGACTCAATGGTGGGTTATAAAGAAGCGCCCTATACCGATTTGGGCTGGTTTAGCGCTCAATTTGAGGATGGCTTAACCTGGGTGCCCTGTCGAATCAGCGTATTTGCGATCGCGCTTCTATCGGGTAAGCCTGGTCATGTCTTACGCCTGTGCCGTCGAGATGCCCCTGCCGATCCTAGTCCAAATGCTGGCTGGAGTGAATGCGCCTATGCCGCAGCGATAGGGGTGCGTCTGGGCGGCGCTAATACCTACGGCGGCAAACTTAAAATGAAGCCTTTTTTGGGTGACGCCGAGCAGTCCATTACAGATACGGCCATCGCGCGGGCTTACCGACTAACTCGTGCGAGCTTCTTGCTCGGGCTAGGAATGGGAATAAGTGGGCTGTGGTTATTGGGCTAGCACTCATCCACAGTTACCGTTAAGGCCATTGACCATTAATGCCGTCAAATAAATGTCAAGCCTTTCATCCGTCGAGATTTCTGATGAGATTTCTGATGAGATTTTACTGTATTCATAAAAGACCTAATTAAATTGATTTAATTAAGTAGCTAACGCAGCCACTCTTCGCTATTTATTAGTTCTATACAGAAGCTTTTCTGCCTGTACAAAATAACGATGCTTACGTTTTTACGAATGATTTCCCGCCAATAAAGTCTGGCTGGTCTGGTCGCTTTTAGCGTTTGTTTGGCGTTTTCAAGGTGTTTTTTAAGTGCGTGTTAGCCAAAGCCTCTCCAACGTCAATCGACTTACTATCGAAAGTACTGCATCCGTACGCTGCATCCGTACAATGTTGAGTAAGGCTAAATCTGCGTCCCTAACTCGCACCCAACTCGATGGTTCAAAAAGTCGTTAACATCCTCTCTGCTGAAGATATCCGTCGTACGCTCAACCGGCTCGCCTCCGAAATTGTCGAGCGCACAGAAACCCTCGATAACTTGGTGCTACTAGGCATTCGCACCCGAGGTGTTCCCCTGGCGTACACGCTCGCCGACCAGATTCACCGCCTCGAAGGAATGCAAATACCTACCGGCGCACTCGACATTACCTTTTACCGCGACGACCTCGATCAAATTGGCGTCCGCACTCCCGAAAAAACAGACATTCCCTTCGATCTCACCGGCAAAACCGTCGTCCTCGTAGACGACGTTATCTACAGCGGCAGGACTGTGCGAGCTGCCCTTAATGCCGTGCACGATTACGGTCGCCCTAACGTCATTCGCCTGGCGGTGCTAATCGATCGAGGCCATCGCCAGGTGCCGGTACACCCGGATTTTGTCGGTAAGCAACTGCCGACAGCCAGTGATGAAAAAATTCGGGTGTTTGTACAGGCGGAAGATGGCCGAGACGGCGTAGAGCTAAGCCACGGGTGACCGGCGCGAATAGACTGGTGTGAATGCCCTAGACCTTAACGATATATTTGGCGGTTGCGGAACAGATCTAATAGGTACGGTAGTCTAGGTAACGAAACTGCTGATACGCCTTGAGAGATTGAACTGTGAGTCCTTCGTCGCCCTTAGAGCTAGGCCGTCCTGCTTCTAATAATTCCGTCAGCGCCCGCGATAGTTTGAGCTTGGTGGCCGATAAGTTTGCAGCCGATAGCTTGGCAACCGATAGCTTTGTTGCTACCCAGGAAAGAAAAGCTGACCACCTGCGGGTTTGCCTAGAAGAGGATGTACAAAGTCATCGCGTTACAAATGGCTTGGATCGCTATCGGTTCACTCACTGCTGCCTGCCAGAGTTAGACCGCAAAGACATTGACATTAGCACCGTCTTTTTGGGCAAACGGGTCGCGACGCCCTTGCTAATTTCGTCTATGACCGGGGGAACCGAACAGGCCCGGCAAATTAATCAGCGGCTGGCTAAAACCGCTCAAAAGTTTGGGCTAGCTATGGGCGTTGGCTCGCAGCGAGTAGCCGTCGAAAATCCCGATTTAACCAGCACGTTCTCAGTGCGTCAGCATGCGCCAGATGCGTTGCTGTTCGCCAATTTGGGCGCAGTGCAGTTGAACTACAACTATGGCATCAGCCAGTGCCAGAAGGCTGTAGATGCGCTAGAGGCAGACGCGCTCATTCTGCATCTAAATCCTCTGCAAGAAGCGGTGCAGACTGAGGGCGATGTGAACTTTAAGGGACTGTTTGCCAAGATTGAGCAGCTAGTAAAGGTATTGCCCGTACCGATTGTGGCGAAAGAAGTCGGCAACGGTATTTCGGCGGCGATGGCTCAGCGGCTAATGGATGTAGGCGTGGCGGCGGTGGATGTTGCGGGTGCGGGCGGTACGTCTTGGGCCAGAGTGGAGAGCGAGCGGGCTACTGATGCCAAGCAGCGTCGGCTAGGCAATACGTTTGCCGATTGGGGCATTCCTACGGCGGAGTGTGTTGTGCAAATTCGCGAGCTTTCGGCCACGGTGCCGCTAATTGCTTCCGGCGGTCTGCGGCACGGGCTTCATGCGGCCAAGGCGATCGCACTAGGCGCCGATTTAGCCGGGTTAGCCCTGCCCTTTTTGCAGGCCGCTAGTCAGTCAGAAGCGGCGTTAGATGAAGTCTGCGAGGCTTTGATTGCAGAGATCGT
>Ga0115546_1000798_pt1 | contig 20693 bp, 19 predicted proteins | sample COGITO_mtgs_1004_FD_87186 | JGI IMG/M metagenome (GOLD analysis project Ga0115546, IMG submission 87186) | Pelagic marine microbial communities from North Sea - COGITO_mtgs_100413 | ecosystem: Environmental > Aquatic > Marine > Epipelagic | place: Germany:Helgoland, sampling site Kabeltonne...
ACTAACTAATAAATAAGTAGTTATTAATTAAAATATAAAATTACTTTTTAAACCTGTTGATAACCATATGTATTTGTATTTTTGTTGCTATTAAAAGCATAAAAACCAACTTATTATGAATATTTCTATAGGGAATGATCATGCTGCTACAGCATACAAATTTGAGATTATTAAATTACTAGAATCAAAAGGTATAGTAGTTAATAATTATGGTACTGATTTTAATGATAGTGTTGACTATCCTGATTTTGTTCATCCTGTTGCTAAAGATATTGTTTCTAAAAAAGCACAGTATGGTATATTATTATGTGGGAGTGCTAATGGTGTTGCAATGACTGCAAATAAATATAAAGAAGTAAGAGCAGGTTTATGTTGGTCTAAAGAAATTGTCGAATTAATTAGACAACACAATAATGCTAATATTTTATGTATTCCAGCAAGATATACATCAATACCTCAAGCTTTAAAAATGGTAGAAATCTTTTTAGAAACAGAATTTGAAGGTGGAAGACATCAAAATAGGGTAAATAAAATACCAGCTTGTTAAATATGATATTTACTATTAAAAGGTTTAATGAATTATCAATCCAGGAGTTGTATGTCATCTTACAACTTAGATCTGAAGTTTTTGTAGTAGAGCAAGATTGTGTATATCAAGATCTTGATAATAAAGATCTAGATGCGTATCATGTCTTAGGTATTTTAGATAAAGAAATAGTGGCGTATGCAAGAATTTTTAAACCAGGTGATTATTTTTTAGAATCAAGTATTGGAAGAATCGTTGTAAAAAAAGAATTTAGAAAATTTCAATATGGATATAAGTTAGTTGTAAATTCTATACAATTTATAGAAAATAATTTCCAACAAAACACTATTCTTATCTCTGCACAATCATATCTTACTAAATTTTATAATTCATTAGGCTTTATTCGAGTAGGAGAAGAATATTTAGAAGACGGTATTCCTCATATTAAAATGCTTAAAACTTAAAAGAAACTAGGTACTTCTTTAACTTCACCAAGTTTTAAATTTTCTAATAGAATAGATCCTACTCTGATTCTTATTAATCGTAATGTAGGAAAACCAACAGCTGCTGTCATTTTTCTTACTTGTCTAAATTTACCTTCTTTTAAAGTAATAGAGATCCAGCTTGTTGGTCCATGCCTTTCATCTCTAATTTTTTGTGTTCTATCTTTAAAATTTGGAACAGGTATTAAAGAAGATTTACAGGGCTTAGTCGTATATTTCTCCCCTTTAAATCCAATAATTACACCACTTTTTAAAATATTAATATCTTCTTGTGTAATACAACCATCTAGTTGAACATAATATTCTTTTTCTACTTTTTTACTTCTTATTTCTTCACTTACCTTACCGTTAGTTGTTAATAAAAGAAGTCCTTCAGAGTTTACATCCAGTCTACCAATTGCCATTGTTTTATCAGGAAAATTAAAAAATGCTCCTAATAATTTTTTTTGTCTTTTGTGAGGATTTACAAATTGTGATATTGTTCCGTAAGGTTTATGAAAAATAAAATGTTGGTGGATGTCCATAAAAAAAGAGGCTATAAAATCATCCAAAAATAATCTTTTTTCATTTATAATTGCTAATCAAATTTTGTACCTTGTCGTACTTTTTAAAAATTAAATAATCAGTATTTATGGCAGCAGATAAAGAAAAACAAGCAAAACTTAAAGCCCTTCAGTTAACCTTAGATAAGTTAGATAAAACCTATGGAAAAGGATCTGTTATGAAAATGGGAGATAGTGTTGTAGAAGAAGTAGAAGCAATTTCGTCTGGTTCTTTGGGTTTAGATTTAGCGCTCGGTGTTGGAGGATATCCAAGAGGGAGGGTTATAGAAATTTATGGTCCGGAATCTTCAGGTAAGACTACACTTACTCTTCATGCAATTGCTGAAGCACAAAAAGCAGGAGGTATTGCTGCTTTTATAGATGCTGAGCACGCTTTTGATCGTTTTTATGCCGCAAATCTTGGTATAGATATTGATAATCTAATAATATCACAGCCAGATCACGGAGAGCAAGCGTTAGAAATTGCAGATAATTTAATTCGCTCAGGAGCTATTGATATTGTTGTTATAGATTCAGTAGCTGCTTTAACTCCAAAGTCTGAAATTGAAGGAGAGATGGGAGACTCAAAAATGGGACTTCATGCGCGTCTAATGTCTCAAGCACTACGTAAATTAACAGGAACAATTAGTAAAACTAAATGTACCGTTATTTTTATCAATCAATTACGTGAAAAAATAGGTGTAATGTTTGGGAACCCAGAAACAACAACCGGAGGTAATGCCTTAAAGTTTTACGCCTCTGTTCGATTAGATATTAGAAGAAGAACACAAATAAAAGATGGTGATAGAGTCATTGGAAATCAAACAAAAGTTAAAGTAGTTAAGAATAAGGTTGCACCACCTTTTCAAATTGCTGAATTTGATATTATGTATGGTGAAGGGATTTCCAAAGTTGGAGAGGTTCTTGATATTGGTGTTGAATTAGGGATTGTAAAGAAAAGCGGTTCTTGGTTTAGTTATGGTGAAACTAAATTAGGTCAAGGAAGAGATGCGGTTAAGTCTTTAATAAAAGACAACCCTGATTTAGCAGAAGAATTAGAAGGAAAAATTAAAGAAGCTATAGATAACCAATAGCTATAAAAAGTATTTTTTTATTCACAGAAACCCGTTAGTTTACTAATGGGTTTTTGTCTTTAAACACCAGTACTTCCAAACCCTCCTTCACCACGGTCAGTTTCATCTAATACAGTTACTTCTGTCCATTTAATTTGTTCATGTCTTGCAATTACTAACTGCGCAATGCGATCACCATTATTTACTGTAAAACAATCCTGAGATAAGTTTATTAATATAACACCAACCTCACCTCTATAATCAGCATCTATTGTTCCAGGACTATTCAAAACAGTAATTCCTTTTTTAGCAGCAAGACCACTTCGTGGTCTTACTTGAGCCTCTAAACCCCTAGGCAACGACATAAACAAACCTGTTTTTATAATTGCTCTTTCTAAAGGGTTTAAAATTATAGATTCACTTATGTTTGCTCTAATATCCATCCCTGCAGAAAGAAGGGTTTCATATGAAGGCAATTCGTGTTTAGATTTATTTATGATGTGAACTTCCATTATTTTATATTGTTATAAACAAATATAATAAATCACTACAGCTTTCATATTAGATTTTAGAATTATTACTTTTGGGTTTTAAAATGTTTATAATAATGAAAGATCAACCAAAAATTGCAGTTTTAGGAGGGGGTAGCTGGGCAACAGCCATTGTTAAAATGCTTTCTGAAAACTTAGTAACTGTAGGTTGGTATATGCGAAGTGTCTACGCCTCAGAACATATTAAAATAAATAAACACAACCCTAACTATTTGAGTTCTGCTGAACTTCATCCATCTCAATTAGATCTCTCAAACGATATTAATGAGGTTGTGTCTAATTATGATATATTAATTTTTGCAATTCCTTCCGCTTTTTTAACCTTAGAGCTTGAAAAGTTAACACAGAGTTTAGAGCATAAAATAATTTTTTCAGCAATTAAAGGAATCGTTCCAGAATCAGGTTTGATTGTAGGGGAGCATTTTTACGAAAAACACAATATTCCATACAAAAATATTGGAGTAATAACAGGTCCTTGCCATGCGGAAGAGGTGGCTATGGAACGACTTTCATACTTAACAATAGCGTGTCAAGATGAGGATAAAGCAACTCAAATAGGAAGTTTTTTAAAAAGTAGATACATTAGAACAAAAATATCAGATGACATTATAGGCACAGAATATGCCGCAATGTTAAAAAATATTTTTGCAATAGCCGCTGGTATATCACACGGCTTGGGTTATGGTGATAACTTTCAGTCTGTTTTAATGAGCAACTCCATACGTGAAATGAATCGTTTTATTCGTAAAGTTCATCAAATGAATCGAAACATTAATAATTCTGCTTATTTAGGGGATTTATTAGTAACAGGGTATTCTACTTTTAGTAGAAATAGAATGTTTGGTAACATGATTGGTAAAGGTTACACTGTGAAGTCTGCAATGTTTGAAATGAGCATGGTGGCAGAGGGTTATTATGCTTCAGAAAGCGCCTACAAAATAAAAGAACAAAACGGGACAACAACCCCTATAATTGACGCTGTATACGCTGTTCTTTATCAAGGTAAAGACGCTAAAACAATCTTTACAAAGTTAACAGAGCTCTTAGATTAACACGATTTTCTTCTTCGGAAACTTAGTAACATTACACCTTTAATTTATTACCTTTGTTGCAAATACAACAATTTGTTGCAAATACAACATTTATGAAAACAATACAGGAATCGGTTGAAAGTATTATTCGAAAAACACCTTTTATTGAGGAGGCACTTAATGAAAAGTTAATAAACGTTTCTTCTTTAGCTAGAATTATACTACCTGAAGTAGATAAAATGTTAAAAAAACAGGTCAAAGTTGGAGCAGTAATGATGGCAATTAACAGAATTTCACCTGCAAGCGAACTAAGAATACGAAAGAATATCAGAAAATTTACACATTCTTTAGGAGATTTTATTGTTCGGTCAGATCTTAGTGATTATACGTATAAAAACACAAAATCACTTTTAAAGGAAATTGCTAAAATTTTAACAGTTGCAGCAGATAATAATGATTCTTTTATCACTGTTTCAACAGGTATTTTTGAAACAAATATTGTAATAAGCCAACGCCTAAAGCCCTTCATTAAAGATTTTTTTACTCATGAGAGATTAATTCACAATGTAGAAAACCTTGCATCTATAACGATAAAATTACCAGAAGGTAACTTGGAGCAATCAGGTTTCTATTATTTTATTTTAAAACAATTAGCGTGGGCAGATATCTCACTTCAAGAAATAATATCAACAACAAATGAAATGACAATTGTTGTAAAAGAGGAAGATATTAATCAAACATTTGCTATTCTAATGGATATGAAGAAATAAAGCTGAAATGTTAAAAATTAAAATAATAGGAATCAAAGTGTTATATTCGCTACTCAAAAAAAAAGATAAAGTGCTCACCCCTATTTAGTTGCATTTAGCAACTAATAATTTAAAAGTGAATTGATAAAAAACTTAAAAGAAATGAAAAAAAATTACTTAAAAAAATTAGCAGTTTTTTCCTTATTGTTATCAGCTAACTTTGTTTTTTCTCAAACAGAAGAACAAATAGTAGAAATTAAAAAAGCAAACAACACACAAGAATTAAAAAACATTGAAGAATCTTCAAGGTTAATTCAAGTAGAGGCAAAAGAGAAAGCTTTAGAGATGGCGTCTCTTAAGGGTTGGGCGATAACATATATTGAAAATGGATCTTTATATGAATTAATGAAGGTTTCTGAAGATAACAGGCCTATCTATTACAAAACTTTTAATCAAAAAGCAGCAATTTCAACTAGAGTTAACCACCTTAATATTGGAGGTAGTTTAGGTTTAGAACTAGAAGGTCAAAACATGACAGCTTATGTTTGGGATGGTGGCTGGGTATACACCGAACACCAAGAGTTTGACGGGCCTGGAGGTGATGATAGAGTTATTATAGGGGATGATGAAAATCAATTCAGTGACCACGGAACTCATGTTACAGGTACTATTTTAGCCTCAGGTGTTAATCCTGAAGCAAAAGGAATGGCGCCACAAGCAAAAGGGGTGTCTTATCGTTGGAGTCAAGATATTCCTGAAGGTGCAGCAGCAGCTTCAGACGGAATGTTGCTTTCTAACCACTCTTATGGGTATCCTCTAAGTAACGTTCAAAATGGTGCGGGTATATACGGTTTTGATGCAAAAGAGTTTGATGCCATCATGTACAATGCACCCTATTATCTTCAGGTGGTTTCAGCCGGAAATGATGGTGGAAATAATTCATCAAACACAGATCCTCTAGAAGGAAATTCACAGTTTGACAAGTTAACTGGAATGAATACGGCTAAAAATAATTTATCTGTTGCTAATGGTCAAGATGCTGTAATCGATGCTGACGGAAACTTAATTTCTATGAATAGAAATAATGGGAGTTCTGAAGGCCCAACAGATGATTTAAGAGTGAAGCCAGATATTACCGGAAACGGATCGGGCGTTATCTCTTCAGTGGGTAGTAGTAATGGCTACGGAAATTATTCAGGAACTTCTATGTCTGGACCAAATGTAATGGGTTCATTATTGTTGGTTCAACAACACTACAGCAATGTAAATGGTTCTTTTATGTTAGGTGCTACACTAAAAGGCCTAGCGCTTCACACGGCTGATGATATTACACCTGATAACTCGAACGCTTCATCTCAAACACTTATTGGACCAGATGCTACTACAGGTTGGGGTTTATTAAATGTAAAGTCTGCTGTAGAGACCATTGATAAAGTTGGTTTTCAGAGTGTTATAAAAGAAAAAACTTTAGACAATGAAGACACCTTTACCATGAATATTAAGTCAGACGGAGAAAATCCATTAGTGGCTTCAATTTCATGGACAGATGTTGCTGGAGAACAAAATAATACCGTAAATGATGCAACTCCTGCTTTAGTTAATGATTTAGATATTCGAGTTTCACAAGTTATAGATGGTGAAACAACAGAATATTTACCTTGGAGATTAACCTCTGTAAACACGAATGAACAAGGAGATAATTTAGTTGATCCATTTGAAAAAATAGAGATTGCTGATGCTTCGGGTGAGTATATAATTACAGTTTCTCACAAAGGAGCATTAGTGAATGATTCTCAAAACTACTCACTTATAGTAACAGGATCACTTTCTGATATTAATTTATCTAGTGTTAATCCTGAAGTTATTCAATGTTCAACAACGGATGCAGAATTTAATTTTAATTATACGCAACAAATTGCTACAACAACAACGATAACAGCTGATAATTTACCTGCAGGAGCAACAGCAACTTTTTCACCATCCTCAATAAGTCAAAATGGTGACGTTGTTATGACTGTATCAAATTTAGAAAGTGTTGCCGCTGGTTCGTATGAATTAAGCGTAACAGCAAGTAACGGTGATGAAACACAATCTAAAAAAGTAGAGTTAAGGGTGGTGCATCCAGACTTTATAGATAACCCAATGAGTTTATCATCACCCTCGAACGAGGAAGCAGGTGTTTTATTCCCTGAGATTGAGTTAGCTTGGAATGAAAACATAAATGCAGAATCGTATACCATAGAATTGTCTGATAATCCATCATTTACTAACATTATAGCAACATCGACTCAAACTGATATAAAATTTACAGCTACAGGTCTTGTTGAAAATAGTATTTACTACTGGAGAGTAAACCCAACAAATCAATGTGGTTTAGCTGTTTCACCTGTAATTTATAGTTTTCAAACAGCTGGGTCAGAAGATTGTACAAATACATATACTGCAACAGACTTTGATAACGATCGTTTAGGTGGTGGGGGTTCTGTTTCAGCTTCATTACCAATAGAAATTACAGATAATCTAACAATAAGTAGATTAAAAGTTAATGTAGATATTTCTCACGTTGCTATTGGAGAGCTAGAAGTGCTAATTCAAGAACCAGAAGCTTTAGGGGCTAACACAACGGTTCTTTTAGAAAACGTATGCGATCAAGTTGCCAATGTTACAGGTGCTGTATTTGATGACAACGGTGAAGATTTGGTGTGCGGAACAGCAGACCCTGCAATTTCAGGAAACATAAAACCCGCACAAAGTTTAGCTAATTCTGCAGGAAAAAGTGCCTTAGGTACTTGGTTGTTAATTGCAAATGATGAAACTTTCCAGAATGGAGGAACATTTACAACAGGAAGTTCAGATGGAGCAACCATAACGGTTTGTATAGCTGAAGCAAATTCATCTCTTCCAGAGTTTTCATCTAATCCCGTATCAGTTAGCGCAAACCAAAGCACTGTGTTTACAACCTCTGACATGTCAGCAACCACAGCCTCAGAGACGGCTTCTCAGCAAGTTTATACTATTGTTATGGTGCCAACTATGGGTGTAATTACTAAAAATGGCACAGATTTATCTATTGGTGGAACTTTTACGCAAGCTGATGTAGATGCAGGGGTTATTGCATATTCAAACACGCAAACCATATTATTTTCTGATTCATTTAAGGTAGATATCACCAACTCATTAAATGGTTGGTTACCAAATCAAGAGGTTAGTATAGAAGCAACCACATTAAGTACAAATTCTTACTCTTTATCTAATGTGTCTATATATCCAAACCCTTCGAATGGTATAATCAATGTTCGTTTTGAGACAACATCAAACGATAACGTAAAAATAGAATTATTTGATTTACAAGGTAGAAGAGTTTATCGCTCTAATCACACAAGTAATCAATCGTTATTCGATGAACCAATAGCTACAGGAAAACTAGCCAGCGGTATATATGTATTAAATGTGTCACAAGGAAACAAAAGTACAACGAAGAGAATTATTTTTTCGAAGTAACTCTTTTAAAAGACAAATGTTTTTATAAACGTTAAAATGAGGCTACATAGTAGCCTCATTTTTATTTACATTTATATCGAATTCACTTTATATGGTCCAAAAAAGAAAAAACGATCCCTATGCCGCTTTAAGAATAAAAGAGTTTACAGTTTTTTTATTAGTTCGTTTTGCTTTAGTTTTCGGATGGTCTATGCAGTTTATAGTAATTGAGTGGAAGGTTTATGAACTCACAGGAGATCCTATATATCTTGGGCTTATTGGCTTAATGGAAATAATTCCCGCTTTATCAACTGCCTTATTTGCAGGTCATATTGTAGATCAAAAAGAAAAAAGGAATTTATTGGCATTATGTATTGCTGCTTTTTCTTTAATAAGTTTTGGCCTTTTTTGGATTACATCAGACGCAATAAGCAACACGCTTTCTACAGAGATAATTTTATACATTATATATGCATTTGTTTTTTTTGGTGGTTTTTTGCGCGCTTTTTTTGGCCCCATTATTTTTTCTCTAGTAGCCTTAATAGTTCCTAAAAAAATATATCCAAACGCAGCAACATGGAACAGTTCTTTGTGGCAGATGGCACGTGTTTTAGGAGTCTCTTTTGCCGGTTTTTCCATTAATTGGATTGGTGTTCATTGGTCTCTCAGCATTATTTTTTTCTTAGTTACTTTTTCTTTTTTTGTATTGTTTAAAATAAAAAGAAAACCCGTCTTGAATCCAAAGATTGGAGAACCAATTTTTCAAAGTTTAAAAGAAGGTGTTCATTTTGTATTTAAGACAAAAGCAATCTTAGGTGCGTTAACTTTAGACATGTTTTCTGTTTTATTTGGAGGAGCAATAGCCTTATTAGCTGTTTTTGCTGAAGATATTTTGAAAGTAGGGCCACAAGGATTTGGAATCTTAGTAGCAGCACCATCTGTTGGCTCATTTTTAACCATGTTAGTAACAGCTTATATTCCAATTAGTAAAGCTGCAGGCAAAAAACTATTAGTTGCAATTTTTGGTTTTGGTGTTTGCATCATTGTTTTTGGAGTTTCTTCTGTATTTTGGATCTCCGTTGTTGCCTTGTTTTTTAGCGGTGTAACAGATGGTGTTTCTATGGTGATAAGACAAACGATTCTTCAACTTAAAACCCCAGATGAAATGCGAGGAAGAGTTTCTTCTGTGAACTCAATGTTTGTTGGATCATCTAACGAGCTTGGAGCTTTTGAAAGTGGGCTAACAGCAAAATTAATGGGAACAGTTACCGCTGTTGTTTTTGGCGGAAGCATGACATTACTAACAGTAGTAACAACCGGGATTTTAAACCCAACTCTAAGAAACCTCGATCTTACTAAAGATTTAGAAGAACATGAAGAAAGCGAGTAAATTAATTAAAAGAAGTAATGAATTCCAGTGCCTTGTTTAGCTCTTCTTTCTTTTTATTAAGGATCTCTTTTTTCCAAGAAAGATGTTTAGCAAATTCATCTAAAACAAGAGTTAGGTTCTTATAAACACTTTCTATATTAAAGTATGCTCTTCCGGTTCTTCGTATAAAAAAGTCTGTAAGAGAACAGGTCATTTCATAATGAATTGTGTACCAAACTTCTGCTTTTATCATTTTTTCTTGTGGTGTTCCTTTCTTTAATTCATTGTATTTTTTGAGAATGACATCAGTTTGCTTTCCATAGTTATAGACAAGATACTGGGCGTCTTTTTCACTAAAATTATCCTTAAAAATTCTCTTATTAATTAGGTTAATATAACGTTTTACATCATCAAAATTTTCAAATTTACCACCAGAAAGCACGATGTGTTCTGTTTGTGTTTTTTTAAACTCCCTAGAGAATCGTCTAAGGTGTTTTTTGGCAACTAAGTCAACTATTCGTTCTGCCATTTTACGATACCCCGTTAGCTTACCACCAGCAATAGAAATTAATTCAGACTTAGCTACAAAGATTTCATCCTTTCTTGACAATTCAGAAGCGGGTTTACCCTCTTCATGAATTAGAGGCCGAAGACCTGCCCAAGAAGATTTTATATCATCAATAGAGATCGATACATCAGGAAACATATTATTCACTGCAGCGATAAGATACATGGCGTCTACCAAATCTGTTTTAACTTCATCTTTATTACCCTGATAATTTGTATCTGTTGTTCCAAAGTATGTGCTTTTACCTCTAGGTATTGCAAACATCATTCGCCCATCAGGAATATCAAAATATACCGATTGCTTTACGGGTAGTTTATCGAAATTGACCACTAGGTGAACCCCTTTAGACAATCGTAGTTTTTTGTTGGTGTTTATTTGATTTTTTAAACGCAAACTGTCTACCCATGGGCCGGTAGCATTAATAACATATTTTGATTTAATATTAAAAATTGTATTGGCCAAGACATCTTTTATTGTTGCGCCAACAATTCTTTTCTCTTCGTATATGAATTCTAAAACTTCTGAATAGTTAATAGGTTTTGCATCATAATTTAAAGCTGTTTTAATAAGCTCTAACGTAAGACGGGCATCATCTGTTCGATATTCTGCATAGTAACCTGCACCTTTTAAAATGTCTTTAGGAAGAAGAGGCTCTTTTATTAAAGCTTCTTTTTGATCTAGCATTTTACGCTTGTCTTCGCCCTCAACAGCAGCTAAAACATCGTATACTTTTAAGCCAACAGATGTTAACCAAGAGCCGTAAGTTCCTCCATCAACAAGAGGTAATATCATTTTTTCAGGGACAACAAGGTGTGGTGCTAATTTATGCACAATTGCACGCTCCATACCCACTTCTTTAACCAACCAAAAATCAAATTGTTTTAAGTATCTTAATCCTCCGTGAATTAATTTTGTAGACTTACTACTAGTTCCAGAAGCAAAATCGTTTTTTTCTACAAGTGCCACTTTCATTCCTCTAGAGGCAGCATCTAAAGCAATACCCGCACCCGTGATACCACCTCCAACAACCAACAAATCAAACTCACTTGATTTTAATTCATTTATGGTATTCTCTCTGTTAAAAAAAGAAAAACGGTTCATAATGTCTTCCAATTGAGATAGTTTAAAAGCACCTTCCGAGGAGGAGAACAATTAAATAAGGTTCAACTAAATATATTATTTTTTTGTCAATTATTAACCAAGAAGGTAAGTTTTACTCTTGTTTAGCGAAGATTCCTCTCTTTTTAAGTTCAGGAATCATTCTTAAAGCCCCTTCTTTTATTGTATTTTCTTTGAAAGTAAACGTTTTGTCATATAAACAATCTTTAACAAAAAAAGTTACTTGAAATTGATTCGTAAGCTTAAATAAATCAGGCTGTATCCACTCAACTTTAGCAAATGAATGTGCGTCTAAAACATCAATTTTTTTACGCATGACTGAGCTTATTTTTTTATCACCAAACCCTTTAGAAACGATTACCACCATTTCTAGACGAGTAACGTTATTATTTACAAGATAAACATGCCAATCGTTTGTATTATAAACACTGTTGTGTTCATACACAATCGCCATCTCAACACCAGAAATTTTAGGAATTATAATGTCTTTTTTCATAGAATTAATTGGGGTTATCGAGCTGACTTTATGAATTGTATGACAAAAAATGAATTAAAGTACAGATTTAAATTGCTCAAGAAAACGAACATCATTTTCATAAAACATTCTAATATCTGGAATCTGATATAGTAACATAGCAATTCTTTCTATCCCCATTCCAAAAGCATATCCACTGTAAATAGATGGATCTATATTACAATTTTTAAGCACATTAGGGTCTACCATTCCACAACCCATAATTTCTAACCAACCAGTACCTTTTGTAATTTTATAATCTGTTTCAGTTTCTAGCCCCCAGTAAATGTCAACTTCTGCGCTAGGTTCTGTAAATGGAAAATAAGATGGACGTAAACGAATTTTAGATTTTCCAAACATTTCTTTAGTAAAGTATAATAATGTCTGCTTTAAATCAGCAAAAGAAACATCTGTATCTATATATAAGCCCTCTACTTGATGGAATATACAATGTGCTCTTGCAGAAAGGTGTTCATTTCTAAACACTCTTCCGGGAGAAATTGTTCTTATTGGAGGTTTGTTATTTTCCATATAACGAACCTGAACAGATGATGTGTGTGTTCTTAATAAAGTGTCAGGGTTTTTGTCAATAAAAAAAGTATCCTGCATATCTCTTGCGGGATGATATTCAGGAAGGTTAAGTGCTGTAAAGTTATGCCAATCGTCCTCTATCTCTGGACCCTCTGAAGCTGTGAAACCGATTCTATTAAAAACCTCAATGATTTGGTTTTTTACCAAAGAGATTGGGTGCCTTGAGCCTAATTGTATTGGCTCAGAAGGCCTAGTTAAGTCTCCATAAAAACTTTTTACACCATTAGAATCTTCCAGGGTGTTATTTAAAAAAACAACTTTATCTTCCGCAGCTTTTTTAAGATTATTTAAAGCTTGTCCAAATTCTTTCCGCAATTCAGCATCAACATTTTTAAATTCAGAAAACAACCCTTTTAACAGCCCTTTACTTCCTAGATATTTAATTCTAAAAGCCTCTATGTCTGTTTTTGAAGTTGTATTAAATAAATGAACTTCTTCAATAAGTTCTTTAACCTTGTCTAACATATTTTATTATCAGATAAATATTGTACAAATTTACATTTTTTATAAAGAAAGTGTTTCATTTTCCTGTCGAAAACAAAAATCAACACGAAATCGATTGAATACTGATGTTACAGATAAAAACAAAACTAAAAAACTATGATTAAGATGTCTTAAAATATATATCTTTGTCGCAAAATTGAACAGTTAAAACAAATCAAAAACAAAAATATGCAGGCAAAAATTAATGCTTTTATGGACTTGGTGAAGCTGAGAAACCATCATGAACCAGAATTTTTACAAGCAGTTCAAGAAGTTGCAGAAACAGTTATCCCTTATATAGTTAAGAACGATATCTATCACGGGAAAAACATCTTACTTAGAATGGTAGAGCCAGAAAGATTAATATCTTTTAGGGTTTCATGGGTAGATGATTCAGGAGAGATTCAAGTCAATAGAGGGTATCGAGTTCAAATGAATTCAGCTATAGGACCCTACAAAGGTGGGCTTAGATTTCACCCAACAGTTAATGCAAGTATTTTAAAGTTTTTAGCCTTCGAACAAGTATTCAAAAACTCATTAACAACACTGCCAATGGGTGGAGGAAAAGGAGGTTCAGACTTTGATCCTAAAGGTAAATCTGATAATGAAATTATGCGATTTTGCCACGCTTTTATGAGTGAGCTTTTTAGACATATAGGTCATAACACAGATGTTCCTGCAGGAGATATCGGAGTTGGTGGGAGAGAAATTGGATTTATGTTTGGAATGTATAAAAAACTTAAGAACTCTTTTACTGGTGTTTTAACGGGTAAAGGTGCTTCTTGGGGAGGTTCTATGATTAGACCAGAAGCTACAGGATATGGAGATGTATATTTTGCAGAAAATATGCTGCAAACAAAAGGAGATTCTTTTAAAGGAAAAACAGTGGTAGTTTCAGGTTCTGGAAATGTTGCCCAATACGCTACTGAGAAAGCAACTCAGCTAGGAGCAAAAGTGGTAACTCTTTCTGATTCATCAGGGTATATTTTAGATACAGAAGGAATAGACTCAGATAAATTAGCATATGTAATGGATTTAAAAAATGTGAAAAGAGGAAGGATTAGCGAGTATGTAAAAGCGTATCCCAATGCTAAGTTTTTTAAAGGAGAAACACCATGGGCCGTATCATGTGATGTTGCTTTACCCTGTGCAACACAGAATGAATTAAATGGAGAACATGCAAAACAATTAGTAGATAATGGATGTATTTGTGTGGCAGAAGGAGCAAATATGCCTTCTACACCAGAAGCAATTTATGAATTTCAAAAAGCAAAAATATTATTTGCTCCCGGAAAAGCTTCAAATGCTGGAGGTGTGGCAACATCTGGTTTAGAGATGAGTCAAAACTCTTTACGTTTAAGTTGGACTAGAGAAGAGGTAGATGAAAAATTAAAGCAGATTATGAAAGACATTCATGAATCGTGTGTTGTTTATGGTAAAAACGAAGACGGAACCGTTGATTATATAAAAGGAGCAAACATTGCTGGTTTTGTAAAAGTTGCAGATGCTATGCTAGCTCAGGGTATCGTTTAGCATTTAAATTTTAAAAGTATTAAAAGCGCCATATGTGGCGCTTTTTTTATTTTAAAGGCATCGTTTATTGTTTAGTTACATTATTTTCTGCTTCAGAAAATCAATTTTTTGTAACTTTATTATGTGGAAACTAAACCGAAACTAAGAAAAATAATTCATGTAGATATGGATGCTTTTTATGCATCAGTTGAGCAACTAGACAATAAAGAGTTAATAGGAAAACCAGTTGCAGTTGGCGGTAGTAGTGAAAGAGGTGTTGTTGCAGCAGCAAGTTATGAGGCTAGAAAGTTTGGCGTAAGATCTGCGATGAGTGGTGTTTTAGCAAAAAAGAAATGCCCCAATCTAATCTTTGTAAAACCAAGATTTTCTAGATACAAAGAAATTTCAGTAAAAATCAGGCAAATTTTTAATGACTATACAGATTTAGTGGAACCGCTCTCATTAGACGAAGCTTATTTAGATGTTACTGAAAATAAAAAAGGAAATCTATCAGCAAGTTTAATTGCCCAAGAAATTAGAGATCGCATTTTTAATGAATTAAACTTGAGAGCTTCCGCAGGGATATCTATTAATAAGTTTATTGCTAAAGTAGCTTCAGACATTAATAAACCCAACGGTCAAAAAACAATTAACCCCGAAGAAGTAATTCTTTTTTTAGAAGAATTATCGGTTAATAAATTTTACGGCGTTGGAAAGGTGACTGCAGCAAAAATGAACAACCTAGGCATCTTTAAAGGATTAGATTTAAAGAATAAATCTTTAGAGGAGTTAACAAAACTCTTTGGAAAGTCAGGAAATTTTTATTACAATATTGTGAGAGGTGTTCATAATAGTCCTGTAAAACCAAATCGAATTAGAAAGTCAATTGCCGCAGAAAGAACCTTTTCCAAAAATATTTCCTCAGAAGTATTTATGTTAGAGAGGTTAGATAAAATAGCCGAAGAATTAGAAAAGCGGATGATGATATTAAAAACAAAAGGGAAAACAATCACTTTAAAAATAAAATACAGTGATTTTACTCAGCAAACAAGAAGTAAAACTGTTCAAAGCTTTATGCAAACTAAAGACGAAATCATGCATAATATAAAAGAGCTAGTATACCAAGAAAAGTTTAAAAACTCTGTGAGGTTATTAGGCATATCTTTTTCTAACTTAGACACAGAAAAAAAGGACCCTGTTTGGGTTCAGTTAAAGTTAGAGTTTTAAAGACCAATGTACTTTTGGTTTTCATTAAACGGCAAAACCTATAAACATGTTACATGATAAATATCATCAGAACAAATAGTAAGAATACTGATTTCAGAGGATTAATATTTGAGTTAGATGCTTATTTAAAGATAACAGATGGAGATGATCATGAGTTTTACAACCAGTTCAATACTTTGGAAAAAATAAAAAATGTAGTAATTGCTTACCAAGGAAAAAATGCTATTGGTTGTGGAGCTTTTAGAGCGTTTGATGTAAATACTGTTGAAGTAAAAAGGATGTATGTAAAAAAAGAACACAGAGGCACTAAAATTGCCAGTTCTATTTTAAACTCCCTTGAAGATTGGGCCTCAGAAAAAGGATTTATAAAATGTATCTTAGAGACAGGAAATAACCAAGTAGCAGCAATAAACTTTTATAAAAAATCTGGATATAAAAGCATTCCAAATTACGGTCAGTATGCCCAAATGGATGACAGTAATTGCTTTGAAAAATTAATATAATGAATTACAGTTATTGGGAATATAAAGAGTGGTTTGCTAACAATGATTTTGTTGTTGTTGGAAGTGGAATAGTTGGTTTAAGTTGTGCAATTCATTTAAAAGAACGTTTTCCAAAATCAAAAGTTTTAGTTTTAGAAAAGGGTTTATTGCCACAAGGCGCAAGTACAAAAAACGCTGGTTTTGCTTGTTTTGGCAGTACCTCAGAACTATTAAGCGATCTAAAGACTCACTCAAAGCAAGAGGTTTTTCAGTTGGTAAAAAAGAGATGGGAGGGCTTACAAATTCTTAGAAACCTATTAGGAGATAAGAATATTGATTACCAACAACACGGTGGATACGAATTGTTTTTTAATGAAACTTTATTTGAAGCATGCAAAAACAAAACAGAGGAGTTAAATCAATTATTATTTCCTCTTTTTAATGCTAATGTGTTTTCTACGGCTCAAAATAAATTTAATTTTCAAAATACGGTTCCATCCTACCTGGTTAATAAATTTGAAGCTCAGATAGATGCAGGTAAAATGATTTCACAGCTGTTAAAAACAGCATATGAAAAGGGGGTCAAGGTCATAAATAACACGACTGTTTTAGACTTTTCTGAAGAGGCCAATCAAATAAACATTACAACAAATCAAGGGGAGGTTTCAGCATCTAAATTATTTTTTGCAACCAATGGTTTTTCAAAAAAACTTCTAGACGAAAATATAGCTCCAGCAAGAGCTCAAGTATTGATTACTTCCCCCATAAAAGATTTACACATTAAAGGAACGTTTCACTTAGATGAAGGCTATTACTATTTTAGAAATATTGACAATAGAATATTATTAGGAGGTGGAAGGAATTTAGATTTTAAAACAGAAGAAACTACTCAATTTGGTCAAACCAACCGTATTCAAAATAAGTTAGAATCACTTTTAAAAACAATTATTTTACCAAATAATGAGTTTGAAATTACACACCGCTGGAGTGGAATTATGGGAGTTGGAAATCAGAAAAAACCTATTGTAAAACAACTATCAGAGCATACTTACTGCGGAATCCGTTTGGGTGGCATGGGTGTTGCTATCGGTTCATTAGTCGGAAAAGAGTTAGCGGATTTGCTTGATTAAATTAAAATTACTTTAAGAAATGTTCAAAAAACTACCCCTATTATTGATTTTAATTACCATGAACCTATTCTCTCAAGAATGGATTCAAGATAAAGAACAAACCCGTGTTTCATTTAAAATTAAAAATTTCGGACTCACTGTAGATGGTGGCTTTAAAACCATAGATGTAAACACAAATCTAGACACCAAAGATTTATCTAATAGCTATTTGAATGCGACTATTATGGTAAATTCTATTTTTACAGGCATAGAAGCAAGAGATAACCACGTATTAGAAACAGATTATTTTGATGCTTTAAATCATGAAAAAATCACACTTAAATCCTCTAAACTTACAAAGGACACGAATGGTAACATTACTCTTTTTGCAGAGTTAAGTATCAAAGGAATTACCAAGAAGGAGGAGATTCCCTTAGAAGTTTTTGAAGACAATTCAAGACTAATATTAAAAGCTTCAATGCTGATAAATCGTAAAAACTTTGATATTGGAAATAGAAGTTTTATTTTGTCTAATAATGTAAAAATTCAAGTAGAGTATTCTGCTACTAAATAACAATTGAAAAAAAGACGAGCATTTGATGTAATTATAGTAGGAGGAGGTTTGGCAGGGCTAACAAGCGCTATTCATTTATCTAAACAGAACAAACAGGTTTTATTAGTTGAAAAGAACGAATATCCAAAACATAAAGTATGTGGAGAGTACATTTCTAACGAAGTATTGCCCTATTTAAATTCATTAGGCATCCACCCAATAAATTATGGTGCTAAAAAAATCACTAAAGTTCATATAAGTACTATAAAAAGTAATCTAATAAAAGGAGAATTACCCTTAGGAGGTTTTGGAATGAGTCGCTATTTTTTAGATGATCTGTTAGTGAACAAAGCCCGCTTGAATGGTGTTCAGGTTTTAAAAGATTCGGTAGAGGCTATTCATTTTAAAGAAGATGCTTTTACAATTACAACAAAAAACGCCAAGGTATTTCAAAGCAAGGTTGTAGTTGGTGCTTTTGGAAAAAGATCTTCACTAGATAAAAAAATGAACCGAAAATTTTTTCAAAAAAAATCACCGTATTTGGCCGTAAAAATTCATGTAAAAGGAGTCTTTCCGGAAGATTTAGTTGCTTTACATAACTTTGAAGGTGGCTACTGCGGGGTGTCTAAAGTTGAAAATAACGCCATTAACCTGTGTTATATTACAGAATACCGTTTGTTTAAAAAACATAAAACGATTACAGATTTTCAAAATCAAGTTGTTTTTAAAAATGAATATCTTAGAAAATTATTTAAAGAAACAACCCCAATTTTTAAACAACCGTTATCCATTAGCCAAATATCTTTTCAAACAAAAACCCCAGTGGAAGATCACATTATCATGTGTGGAGATACTGCCGGAATGATACATCCCTTGTGTGGAAATGGTATGGGTATGGCTATTTCTAGCGCTCGATTGGCAAGTATACGAATACTTCAATTCTTAAATGGCGAAATAAAAACCAGAGCAGCTCTAGAAAAACAGTATATTAGAGATTGGAATAAAGAATTTAAAATACGGTTAAAAACAGGTCATTTTGTTGCTTGGTTGTTTAGAAATCAAATGCTTTCTCAAATAGCATATTCAATTTTAAAAAGAATACCTTCATTATTGCCTAAAATGATCAAATTTACCCATGGAAAACAGTTACAACCACTATGAGTTTTTTAGTTGATACTTCTCACCGTTCTTCAGCTACAGAGATGATGGATGACTTTAGTCTTAAAGGAGTTGATTTTAGAGACACATTAGACAAATTGGAGATTATTAACAGGTTATTAGGGGGCAATTCAGTAACTATAAAAGGGTTAAAAAAATTATTAGATACACAGACAAAAACGAAGACAATTACAATTATAGATTTAGGCTGCGGTCATGGAGATATCCTAAGAGATGTTGCAAAGTTTGGTAGAAAAAATAAGTATAAGTTTAACTTATTAGGGGTTGATGCAAATCCTGCTGCCATAGAGTATGCTAGAGAGCTTTCTAAAGACTATTCAGAATTAAGTTTTGACACAATAGATATTTTTTCTCAAGATTTTAAAAAGCAAAATTTTGACGTGGTTTTATGCACTTTGTTTTTACATCATTTTAAAACCGACGATTTGATACCCTTTTTAAAATCGACGGTTCAAAAAGCATCAATTGGTGTTGTTGTGAATGATTTACACAGGCATAAAATGGCGTATTATCTTTTTAGACTGATTGGATTATTTATTAAAAACAAGATGGTAAGAGAAGACGGCTTAACTTCTGTTTTGAGAGCCTTTAAAAGAAAAGAATTAGAAACGATCTTAACAAAAGCAGATGTAAGTTTTTCAATTCAATGGAAATGGGCCTTTCGCTACTTGTGGCTGTTGAAAAAAGAAACGATTTATTAAAAGAATTTTTGCTTATAAAGTTCATAATATGAATGTAAAAATATTATCTGTAGCGAAACAGCTACCAAAACATACTAGAGAAACTAAAGACATTATTCCATTTGTGAAATTATGGATGCAAGGTCAGGAAAAAAGGTTTCAACGAAAAGTATTAAAACTTTTTGAAGGGGCTGGTGTAGATAGGCGGTATTCTATTATGGATGCAGAAGAGGTTTTTTTAAATTCGTCTTTTGAAGAAAAAAACAATATCTATGCTAGAGAGGTAACAGCCTTGGCAGAACAATCATTAAAAAAGTCTTTAGAAAAAGCAAGTTTACAACCCACAGATATTGACTATATAATAACTGTCAGCTGTACGGGAATTATGATCCCTTCTGTAGACGCTTATTTAATTAATAGTTTGCAAATGAAACAAGATGTTGTGAGGCTTCCAGTTACAGAAATGGGTTGTGCAGCTGGAGTTTCAGGGATTATTTATGCAAAAAACTTTTTAAAAGCCAACCCAAATAAAAGAGCGGCAGTGGTTGCAGTAGAATCTCCAACAGCAACATTTCAGCTAGAAGATTTTTCCATGGTAAATATTGTGAGTGCTGCAATTTTTGGTGACGGTGCAGCAAGTGTTATTTTATCATCTTACGAAGAAGATAAAGGACCAAAAATTATAGATGAAGCGATGTATCATTTTTATAATTCAACCCATATGATGGGGTTTAAATTGGTAAATTCAGGCTTACAAATGATATTAGATAAATCAGTTCCAGAAACCATATCAAATCATTTTCCAATGATAGTTCACCCTTTTTTAGAACGGAATAATTTAACAATTGAAGA
>Ga0115546_1000800_pt1 | contig 20649 bp, 39 predicted proteins | sample COGITO_mtgs_1004_FD_87186 | JGI IMG/M metagenome (GOLD analysis project Ga0115546, IMG submission 87186) | Pelagic marine microbial communities from North Sea - COGITO_mtgs_100413 | ecosystem: Environmental > Aquatic > Marine > Epipelagic | place: Germany:Helgoland, sampling site Kabeltonne...
GCATAAGCTTCACGAGAAGTCTTCATATACTCCTAACATTGCATTTACAAAAGGTGATATCAAGAACCTTGCGTTCCCAGTTATTGCAAAGCCAGATAATAGATATGCTGGTCAGGGAATCGTAGTCTTTAAAAAGCCAGATGAGCTAGTAGGCGCTAAACTTGAACAATTCTCAATCTTCTCAGAAAAGATTGATATCAAAGAAGAGCTAAGAATCTTCTGTTGGAAAGGACGTCCACTAATGCACGTTTATAGAGTTCCAGCAAATGAAGAGACTAAGAATCTATCAAAGAAAGCAGATGATAAGCTTAAGTTTAACTATGAGCTTGCTAAAGATAAAATTAAAGGTGAACTAGCAGATGTAGTTCAAGAATTCTCAGAAGTACACAGAGATCTATGTTTCTATTCGATCGATGTTGTAATAGATCAAGAAGGAAAGCCTTATGTTATTGAAATGTCTTCAGAACCAGGACCGATCTTCGGTGTTATGGGCCATGTATACAAAGAAATGTATCAAGACCATTATAAAGAGGCTCTATCTGGCGAGGCAAATAAAATGATAGATAAATATATAGAGAGCGATATCAATCAGACAATAAACTCTGATAGAGAAAGGTTTAAGATTAGATAATATGGACTACAAAGACACAATGAAATTTATGGCTATTAACATATGGATTCACCATATGCAAATCGATGAGATGTTCGACTACCTTTCTGGTAGAGTTGATACGCCTCCTCCTTATTGGTATAACCATGAGCAGTGTCCTTATACAGTTACTGGCGGTTACGCTGAGATTGCAATTCCTTATGGAGAGTTTGCAAAGCTTAGAGCTACTAGAGACTGGGCAGATCCATTCTCGGAATATAATCCTATTAAAGACGCTTCAGAATGGTCTAAATGGGATAGCTCATTTACGGACTATGACGACGATCACGAGGATTACATAGATCTTTAAGAAACAATTTCTAGTTTTGGTGTATAACTACTTGCAAAAATAGGCAATATGTATACACGAGATCAAATTAAGAACATGATTTTTCTGGATGTTGAGACAGTAAGCTCACATTTAAACTTAGACTCTTTACAAAAAGACAATCAAGCACTTTATGAATTCTGGCCTGATAAGGCTAATCTTATTCGTAAAGGAAAGCCAGAGATTGCACATCTTACAGATGAAGAGGTTTTCCAGACAGAATCAGCTCTTTATACAGAATTTTCTAAGATTGTAACTATATCAATCTCACAGGTTGTATTTGACGAGGCTGGTGAGCCTCAAATTAAAACCAAATCATTCTACTCACATTCAGAGCGCGAGATCGTAGAGAGCTTCCAAAAGGCTATCATGGCCCTCTTTACCAGATCTTCAACTTTAAAGCTCGTAGGTCATAATATCACAGGCTTCGATATGCCTTTGATCGTTAGAAACTTTGTTAAGTATGATTTAGAGATTCCACGTCAGTTAATGTTACATGATATCAAGCCATGGGAAAGCTGTATGCTAGATACTTCTAAGATCTGGAAGTTTGGTTCATGGACTGGAGCTCCACTTGGACTTCTTTGTACTGCACTCGGTATTCCAAGTCCTAAGAATGATTTATCAGGTTCTAAGGTTACAGAAGCTTACTGGCAAAACGATCAGCTTGAAAGAATCAAAGATTACTGTGAAGGAGATGTCAAAGCGACAGCTAATGTTATCCTAAAGATGTCAAGATTACCACTCGTTTACTAAAAATATGACAGTTTGTCACTTTTTCAACAATGGTATAATCTTTTCACTATAGTAACTGTTAAACAAAAATAATTTAAACTATGATTTTTAAAAGAACAATGACACAAGATCCATTTAATATGTTTATGGATCCACTTATGAGCACTACATTCGATATTGCTAAGTTCTCACCTGATTCAAAGGTTAATGAAACCGATAACGGGTTTGAGATTATGGTAGCAGTTCCTGGAATTACATCTGATGAACTTTCAGTTGAAGTTGATTGGGGTAAAAATACAATTCACAACGAATACGATGGAGAAGGTAATGATTTCGTTCAAGCTTTCAAGAAGGCTTACGAAGTTCCGTTAACAATAGATCTAAGCTCGATCGAGGTTGAGGTCGAGCATGGCGTTATCACGCTTACCTTATCAAGAAAAGAGGAGTCTTCTAGAAAGAAGATCCTTTAATACATAAAAATATGAGTCTAGGGGCAAAATAATTGCCTCTAGATTTTTTTATGTCAATCTAATTTGTTATATTTATACTGTAATTAAAACAAAGACAATATGGCAATCCCAAAAATCTACAAGTTCGGTATCGAAATCACAAAACCATGGTCAGGCGAGATGTATGACTTTAATGAAAACATCAGAGCTTATTACCAAGATCAGATCTTAGATCTTATTGAAACACTCGATACTCCAGAACGCTGTCAACTAATTGCTAAGGTAGTTAATCCTTATGGATACGGAGCTGGACTTGATGATGATATTCAATACATGCAAGACGATATGCGTGGAAACATTCAGACATCAAGTAATCACTGGATTAAAGAATGTGTTGAAGAGCTTATCAAGATGGAAGAAATAGAGCCTATGATTTTTGAACCAACTCCAGAAATGCCTGCCATTTCACTTTACGAAATAGGAGAGATTGTTAATCTTATTGGCTTTGAATCACGTGATGAGATTTTAGCGTTACGTGAAAGATACTCAACTGAAGACGCACCTTTTTAATATATATAAACTATGTTTGGTAACGACGAATACAATGATTACGAAGAATACGAAAACTTCGATAACTCAGAAGACATTAAAGCCGCAGCTGAAAGAGCTCGCGAGGCTATGCTAGAAAAGTCAGTACATGTAAATTATAACCACATTACTGGCAAGGGCTTCTTAGGAGCCGATCTAAAGACATTAGAGGCTCATGAGAAGGTTCAAATCATTGAGACTATAGAATATATGATTGAGTTCTATGAAGAGCGTGAGTCATACGAGAGATGTGCTACCTTAGTTAAGGCGTTAAACGCTGTAAAAAAAGGAGTAGACTTCGAACCTGTGTTAGATATATAATGTATGGAACATAAAGATAAAAGATTAGAGCGCATAAGACTCTATAAAGGTACGGTAAAAGACCTTACAGATTTCATTAAAGATAAAGAAAATGAAACAAAGGCCGCACAACAGAGTAAAAAAGGTATAGACAATCAATAATACGATGGAGGCTAAACTTTACGAAGTACTACATAGAATCGCAGAAGCTCTAGAAACTCAAAACTCTCTACTTGAGAACCAAGAAAGAAGAGCAATAAAGCTAGATACGCTAGAAGCAAAGTTAAAAAAGATTCAAATTACAGAATCAAAGAAGCCTCGTAAATCTAACGAGGAATGACCTACTACGACATATTAGGAGTTGATGAATCTGCGTCAAGTGACCAGATTAAAAAGGCCTATAGAAAACTTAGCAAGCAACACCACCCAGATATGAACGGCGGCGATGAGTCTAAGTTTAAAGAGATCGCAGAGGCTTACGAACACTTATCAGATGACGTAAAAAGAGCTCAGTACGATGCAAGTCGTATGAATCCATTTGGAAATATGGGCGGCAACGGTTTTCACTTTGATGGAAACTTTGCTGACATGTTTAATCAACACTTTGGCGGAGACCCTAGACAACAACGAGGTCAAAATCATACAGTTATAGCAAACGTATCTTTTAAAGATGCATACATTGGAGCTAATAAGAAATTTAGAATCAATGGCGAATTCTTTGATATCGATATTCCAGAAGGAGTAAACAATGGACATAAGATTAGATTCCCTGGAAAAGGAAGTCATAACCCATACAACTCTTCAGCTCAAAGAGGTGATTTAATCATTCAGATACAAATCCAACATGACCCTATATTTATACTTCAAGGCCATGACATTTGGATTGAATACAATTTACCATGGTGGAATCTTATTACAGGCTGTAAGATCGATGTAGAACTTCCAGACGGTTCAGTAATCAAAGTTCCTGTTAATAAAAACTCAGGACATCATAAAACACTTCGAGTAAAAGACAAGGGTTGGAAGATATATAATACTAATCAAAGGGGCTCATTTATGATTAGGTTAAATGCCACATTTCCTGAACTAGATGATTCTACAATAGACACAATATCAGAATTAAAGAAAGATTTAAGTGGATTGGAATAGTGATTCATATAGAAATAATTTCGTCTATGACCTTCTAGACATCGCAGATACAGATGTTAATGAGATGATGGATATGCTTTACTCTACTTTAATTATGAGCGGAGATGAGATATTTAACGGCAATAATAGGCCTAAAGAAGAAATTAGATCTAGTTTAGATCAAATAATTAAGTGGTACGCTGACAACGAAATGTATGAAAGATGCATAGAACTTAAAAAGTTAAAAGAAAGATGCTTAAAATAGAAATCAAAAAGGGTAATATCGAACAAGCCCTAAAGCAATATAAGTCTAAAGTTATTAAAACTAGACAACTAAAATCATTAAGAGATAATCGTTATTACTCTAAGCCCACCTCTGCACAAAGGTTAAAAATGCAAAAGGCTATTAGAGTTAAGGATTGGAATAAGAACAACGACAAATCGGCATAGTTTTTGCATTATATTAGATAGGCTTTATTTAAAAGTATATCAATATAATATAATAATTAAAACTAGTAAAACGCAATATAACTGCGGCAACTAGTAATATATAAAAAGTAAGCAAACGTATCAATTATGAAACAAGTTTACTTAAAAAAAGCAAAAACGATTATGCCGTTCGATATTTCAGGTGAAGAGAGAGATGCTCTAATGAGAGCTGCTTATTATACTTTAACAAGAAACTTCACAAAGACGGTGAATCGCTTCGTAGTATTCAAAGACGGAGAGAATATTGTTGAAATCCCACATGGTATAGGTCAAAGAACAAAGTTTATTGATGTTCTTATTTTATATTTTGAAGGAGTTGAAGAGTACGAAAAGTGCGATAGACTTGTTAAACTTAAAGAGCTGGTTGAAATGGCCGGCAACTAAAAAATAATTCAACATATGTCAGATAGAAATGGTAAATCACAGCGCAGAGTAAATGATGGTAATTCACTTAAAGGTGTACATCTTAGAAAATCTCAGCAACAATATGTAAATACTATTAACGACAATGATGTAACATTCTGTTACGGTCCAGCAGGGACTTCAAAAACATTCACAGCATGTTATGCAGCGCTTCAAATGCTTGAGCGTAAAGAAATCAAGCAAATTATTTTATGTAAACCAATTCAAGAAGCTGGTGAAAAGCTAGGTTTCTTACCAGGTGAGGTCGACGAAAAGATTGCACCATATATCAAGTCTTATAAAGGTAATATCGAGAAAATTATCGGTGTTGAAAAGACAAATCTTTTATTTGAAAAGAATCTATTTAAGTTTGAGCCACTTGCATATATGCGAGGTAATACTTATGATGATGCTTTAATGATTTTAGATGAAGCACAAAATGCAGACTGGAAACAATTAATGCTATTTGTTACAAGAATGGGTAGAGACTCAAAGGTTATTGTAGCCGGTGATGTTTCTCAGTCAGATATTGCAAAATCAAGAGTTTCACTTCCATCATTTATTGATATGATTAAATCGGTTAAAGGTGTTGGAATACATATGTTTAACGAAACAGATATCGTAAGGGCAAAAATCCTACAAGATATCGTTAAGAAATATGACAAATGGAAAGACGAGAACAACAAATAGAAGTTCGCGACGCTAAGTTTGAAGATTTAGAAAGACTTTGTGAGATTTACTCAGAAGCGTTCAGTGATACTACACCTATGACAAAGCACTGGTGGAAAATCATGGAAGACCCAAATATCTATTATAGAGTAGCAGTCCAAGGTGAAAGAATCCTTGGAGTTGCTTCTTTAATCGCAATTAACAAGATTTTACGCTCAGGTTCTAGAATGGGACTTATCGAAGACGTTGCAGTCTCTTCAGAGGCTCGTGGTCTAGGTTTAGGCAAGCTTCTTATAGAAGACTTATTAGCCCTTGGTGAAGAGGTAGGGTGCTACAAAGTTGTTCTAAATTGCTCTGATGACAACGTTAAATTCTATAAAAAATGCGGTATGTACAAGGCAGAAAACCAAATGCGTTGGGACAGACCAAAGAAACAAAAGTAATATTTGCCATATAACATATCTAAGATACTAGATAGATGGCAAAACATATATTACTTAAGGAGTCTTACAATGAGAATCCAGAAATTAAAGAAATAGGATTAGATGAAGCAGGACGAGGGGCGCTCGCTGGCCCAGTTACAGTCGCAGCATGTATTATGCCAGCAGGCTTTCAACACGAACTTATTAAAGACTCTAAATTACTTAGTGAGCCAGAAAGAGCAGAAGCTAGAAGATTAGTCTTAGAGAATGCACTATCATATACGGTTAAGCATATCTGGGTTGACGAGATAGAATCAACTAACATTCTTAAAGCTACTTTAAACGGTATGCATAATTGTTTAACTGACTTAGATGAAAGAGGCCATAGGTTTGATTTTATCTTAGTTGACGGAGATCAATTCCACGGTTACAACGGCATTCCATTCGAAACTATCGTTGGCGGTGATAACAAATACGTTTCAATCGCTGCAGCATCTATATTAGCTAAGACCGAACGAGATCTCTACATGAAAGAGATTAGCAAAGACCACCCTGAATATGGATGGGGATCTAATAAAGGTTACGGCACAGCACAACATAGAAATGCCATTCAAGAATCCGGGGCAACAGAACATCATAGACCTTCATTTATCAGTCACATGTTGACTAAAACTAGTTCATTGTTTTGAGAGGCTTAATTTTAGGTTCGTTACTATTTATTCTTGGCCAGTCAATGATCTGGATTCAAACGAATGGCCAGTTTGTATGGCCTTGGTTTAAAAAGAATCCAGTAATTGTATCAATACTATTTGGTAGTGTAATCTCTTACATTTTGATTTATGCAACTAAGATGGTTGTGGGTCATTTTGACGGACAATTATGGCCTAGTAGGTTTATAGGCTTTTCAACAGGTATAATAACATTTACAAGCTTAACGTATGCTCTTCTAGGTGAGGGTATTACAATTAAAACGGCAATCTGTTTATTACTAACAGTGGCTATTGTTTGTATACAAGTATTTATGAAATGAATCCAGTAACATGGGCTTTAGGTGCGACAATACTATCAAGGTTATTGTCAACTTATAAGAAATCAAAGGGGTATGAAAGCCGTATTGAAATATCAGGCGGTGAAATGTCAAAGTTCTTAATTACATTCTTTTTAATGTATGGTTGGATGTGGTTTTGGATTAAAGTTATAGAATCAATTTAATAAATTAAAAAAATGAGTGTATATCACAAATGGAGAACGGTATTTGTACAAGTTCCAAAAAACGCTTCAACCTCAATACATTATACATTAAGTAATCAAACCGATGTTTCACACGAACACGAGCTTTATATTGAAGTAATATCAAATAACGACCCTGAATTAATTGAAAGTTATTTTTCATTTGCGGTCGTACGTAATCCATACGATAGATTCGTATCATGTTATGAATATTTTAGAGATCCTCAACATGGTTGGCAATGGGATTTCTCTTTTGAAGAATTAGTTAATGCATTTTACGAGCGTGGTAAATATTTTTACACTACAGAAGATCGCCACTGGTGGCCACAATCTAGATTTATTGCTGTTAAAAAAATACCATTAGTCGATAAAATCATAAAGTACGAAGATTTAGATTTAGAATGGCCTGAAATAGTAGAAGAGATTTCTAAAATGACGCCACCAAACTTTTCGTTACCGATGGGATCTCTTCCTAAAGCAAATGTCACAGACATTAGAAATAATAGAAATTGGGAAGACTATTACACACCAGAGCTAAAGGAGAAGGTGTACTGGTTATATGAAAGAGATTTTGAATTATTTGGATATAAAAAATAATGAGTGATAAAAAATACGATATAGTAATTATTTCAGGGGCCTTCGGTCCTGTTCACAGGGGCCATGTTCGCCTTTTTAAAGGAGCTAAAGCAATTGGCCATAAAGTAGTCTTAGGTTTAAACTCAGACGAATGGGTTGTTAAGAACCGAGGTAAAGTCTTTATGGATTGGGCTGAAAGAGCAGAAGTTTTAAGAGAGTTTAGAAATGTGGACGAAGTAGTTTCGTTTAATGACACTGATGGAACCGCATTAGATCTTATACTAAGAGTAAAGCAACTCTATCCGGAGCTTAAGATTGCATTTGCAAATGGAGGTTCAAGGAATGAAAAGAATACTCCAGAGTCTGGAATGTGTTCAGCATATGGAATTGATATGGTATTTAATGCTGGTGGAGGAATTGTAGCTTCTTCAACAAAGTTAATAGAAAATGTCAAAGGTAATGAAACAATAATCGATAATAAGGTATAAACAATATGGCAAATAAACTTGTATTAGTAGGCAAAGCAGCTTCTGGTAAAGATCACCTTAGAAAACGTCTAATGGATAAGGGTCTTAATTACGGTATTTCACATACCACTAGACCTCCTAGAGAAGGTGAAGTTGATGGGCAAGACTATTTCTTTGTTTCTGAAGAAGAGTTCTTAGAGCTTATAGATGCTGGTAAAATGGTAGAGTACCAAAGCTTTAATGGTTGGTACTATGGAATGACTACTTGGATCTGGGAAGATGCAGACGTTGTTATCTTAAACGCTGAAGCAGTAGGTCTTTTAGACGAAGAATTACGCAGCCAATGTACAGTAATCTACTTAGATATTAACATTGAAGTAAGAGAGCAAAGAATGCTTGAAAGAAACGATAGTAATGATAGTCATTTAAGAAGATTATGGGCTGACGAAAAACAGTTTAAAGACTTTAAAGACTTCGACATTAAGATTACTAACCCAGACTTTTAACAATATATAATAAATCAAATAATAATTCATGGAAGATTTAAGAAATCAGATTAGCGAACTAGAAAAGCAAGTAACAGACTTACAGGTAGCTTCAGCTAATCAAGAATTTATCCTAACAATCACGGATAGCAATGAGCTTAAAGATATTTTACGCTTAATTGATAAGAATTACACTTGGAACTCTAAGAACGCAGCGCTTACAGTTCATGTATACGATACTTTAAAACTAGCTTCTGGCGCAGATGCAATCACAGTTACTGAAGGTGGAATTGAAATTCCTCTAAAGGCTACTATTATGACTGGCCTTTATAACATCTTGCTAAGCATTGAGAACTCTGGAGTTGAAGCAGCTAGAAATGTAGTACGTATCCTAACACAAGTAGGTAAAGATGTTACTGATGCAATGAATACACTCGCTAAAGATAACGAGGAAATCAAGCGCATGCATGCTGAAATCCAACAACTAGAACAAAAATTAGTAGAGAATGAAACTAGCGAGCAAATCCAAGAAGAGGCTTGAGATTCTTGAGGCATTGACCGAAGGAATTACTCACCCAGAGATCTTCGAAACGATTGACTATAAAAAGCAATCAGAAGACAAGATCAAACAGTTTATGTACCCTCATGTTGTCGATGTGATGACTGAGTACCTTATGGCCCAAAAAGGCATTGGTAGATCTGAAGCAAAGAACAAGATTAAAGATATGCTTCTATGGGAAGGTAACGTAAATACAACTGTTAAGAACATTATGTTCATGGGTACTCAGAACCGTCCAGATATGGTTTTTGAGATCTCGGACCTTAGAGTTGCTATCGAAATTAAGAGAGGTAAATCAGGATCTGATCTAAGATCAGGTATTGGCCAATCAATTATCTATTCAACTCATTACGATTTTGTAATTACATTGTTTATCGATACATCAGACGATAAAAGAGTATTCAACTCTCGCAATGGATCTAACGAAATCAACTTTACAGACACGCTCTGGAAAAACTATAACATCAAGTTTATAACTGTATAATATGGCTACATTCTTAATAGCTAACTGTCAATTTGGAAGGGCTTCTGTTATCAAAGGTAACGGACGCCCTTTTGGCAATGTAATTGACATGAACGAAGAGATGATCGAGAACTGGAATAAGTCAGTAGGTCCTGAAGACACGGTAATCCACTTAGGTAACTTTGCATGGGATCCGACTACAGCTCTAGAAGTTCTAGAAAAGCTCCAAGGTAAAAACATCTGGTTAGTTCCAGCAGAGCATGATTCAGCTATTATGGAATTAAACTCTAAGCAGATGCTACCACAAGGAGTTAAAGTAATCAACAGAATCTCTGAACAAAGTAACCTAAGCGCAACTTTCGCTTATTGGCCAATGATTGAATGGCCTTCAAAATCTAAAGGTAACTATCTATTTTATGGTTTCTACGGTAAGAAGTATAAGCCGGATCATAAGAAGAAGATGATTAACATGGCGGTTGAGTTTTGGAACTACACACCACAAGATATCCAGTCTTTAATGCGTCTTTTCGAAGACCGAGACTTCCAGTAATTGTTAATAACTTCTACAAAATAAGCATAACTATTCTTTTAGTTTGTGCTTATTTTTGTTATATTTGAACTGTAAATAACAACAAGTACCTAACCAATCTACAAATAGTTACAAAATAATTGCCAAAACATTTTTTAGTTTCAATTATTTTTGTTATATTTGTATAGTAATCAAACAACAACCAAGAACAATTATATGACGTACCGCGAACTAACAGAGAACTACATTGCAACAAGATCACACGAAGACTACACAGCACTTTACAACCGCGTTAAGCCAGGCTTAACAAAGTATGTTGCTAATGTAATTAAAGATGGTGACGTTGCTGAAGACATTGCAGTTAACACTTTAATCAAACTATGGACTAAGATCGACCAGTACGATCCACAGTATCAAATCTCAACATGGTTATATCGTATTGCAATGAATGAAGCTCTAGGTTACATTCGTCAAAGAAACAAGTCTACTTCAATGGATCGCTTACGTGAGGACTTCGGTGTAGAAGTAAATTCAGCCGGCGCATTTGAAAGCAGTTCAGTACAGGATCTTATCGAAGAAGCTGAAATGAAGACAGAGTCTGATTTCTACGACGAGGAAGAAGAATTGACAGAGCGTTACGAATTAGCTTTACAAGCAATTCGAGAATTAAAGCCTTTATACCGTGACATTCTAGTCGATCGTCTTATTAATAACATGAAGTACAAAGATATTGCAACTAAGCATAACATCGGACTTCAAACAGTAAAGAACAGAATCCGCAGAGGCCGCACTCTTATTACAGAAGCAGTAAGTGGATCTATCTAATAAAATATCTCCAATTATATGTGGCGGTCTGGGCAATAATTTGTTTCAGATCGCCACTGCTTTATCATATGCTAATGATATAGATTGCGATACTATTTTTGGCTATTGGACTTCTTTTAATTCAAAGAATAAATTACCTGAAAATCATATATCTGATTGGGCTGGTATGCCAAACCCATACTTTGGTAAAAAATGGGGAGGTTGGAAAACTAAAGATGATTCTGTAGCAATCAATACAATCTTTCCAAAGCTAAATTGGTTTGAAAATCCAGATCCAACGGTTGACGGTCCTTTTAGCACAACTAACGAAGAGTTTCATTGGAGCTTTGGTATTGATACTGGAACTGGCGGTATTTACGAGCCTTTTGATTTTGGGCCTAATACTCAATTCTATGGGTACTTCTTTAATAAAAGATACTGGCATCACAATAGACAACACATTCTTGATTCATTAGAGTTTAATCAAGATGACATTGACTATATTAATAAAACATACGGTCGTTATTTAGGTTTAGAACCCGTTTCTATTAACATTAGAGTCCAAGATCCTACAATTGCATCAGAGCAAGAGTTTCATGAAAGAGCTGCGTATATAAATCAAGCAGACTTTATAGAAAAGGCAGTTAGGGTATTTGGAAAGAACAGACTTTACATAGTCACTACTAATAACATAGAAAAGACTAAAGCTATTTTTAATGATAATGATAAGTTTGATGGTTATAACTTTATTTATATAGATGAAGATTTCCATAGACAGATGATGATTACGTCATTATGTAAAGATCATATCTTAACAAATTCTACATTTTCATTTTGGGCAGTCTACTTAAATAAGAATCTTGAAACAGCTAAGGTTGTTTACAGTAAAACATTTGAAGAGCAACATTCTACTGAAATGGTGCCTTATAATAATTGGATTAAATTATGGGTTTAGATTTCTTTTACAATGTATCGTACGCTACTTTCGCATCAATGATGGCTGAAAGACAAGCTAAGTTAGCAGTTCCTAATGCAACTGTATTTTTAAACACATCTAACTTTTTCACAGATAAGATGGATGGTGGAATTGATATCGATGGAAATCATTTATCACACCCATGTTTAACTTCGGAAACTGCACTTGAATTCTTTAACGCAATAGATTCTGCTATTCAACAAAGTAAAGCAGATTACATGATGATCTTAGAGCCTGACGTATTTGTATCTAAAGAGCCTTCGAATTATCCTAAAGATGCCGGCGGAATTATAAGAAACCAACTAGATAATCAAGAAAGACTGGATATTGAAAAGTATTTAGGTCATACAATTACTCCATACTATTCAATGGCAGGTGGTTCAGTTATATCGACTAAAGTTTGGAAGCAAAATAGAAAAAACATAGAGATAAATAAAGTCCTTGAGTTTTTTGATGTATGGCCAGACTCACGATCTGGCGATGCATTTCTTTCAATGGTGCTTTGGTACTTTAAAATGCATATAGAAGATTGGGAAGAGCTATATGAATCACATATGGGAGATCGTAAATGGACATCATCTGTATTCCATGGAATAAAAAACTGGTACAACTACGAATAATATCAAAATATTTGCAAAAAAGTTGCTAAACAATTTTTTTATGTCAAGTATAATGATTATATTAGTACTGTAATTATCACATAGGTCAAAGATTTAAACAAGACAGCAAATCTTAATTAAATTAATAACTATGGAAAAGATGATGACAAAACAAGAAAAAGAAGCAATTGTAAAAGAGTTACTCGGCGATATGGTCGATACTTGCGAGAATTGCGAAGAGAAACTAGGAGTTTGGACTACAAATCCGTTTCTCGAAGATGTTTGTAATGAAGTAGAACACCAGTTCCTTTGTAACGAATGCCATCACGAATTGATGATGGACATCTAAGTTCTTTGAAATAAGAGGAGAAGAAAGGCAACGGAATGCTTTGAAGTATCTTGATGGGATGTTCAACCTGATAGAGAACAGAATGCACCGCACTGCTCACATTAACGCTACTGCTAGTTTGAAGATTGCACATATGGTGTCGACACTAGAAGAACCTTGGCGGTGAGGGAACCTCTTAAATTAGTCTCGTAGCTCAGTTGGTTAGAGCGCCCGCCTGATACGCGGAAGGTCACTGGTTCGAATCCAGTCGGGACTACAAAATATTTGCAAAAAAGTTGCCATTTAATTTTTTTATGTCAATTATATTGTTTATATTAGTACTGTAATTGTTGATAAAGCAATAAACAAATAACGGGGCTGGCCGATTTAGAAGGTGGTAAACGGATGCTAGCAGTTAAAGGGGTTCGATTCCCCCTGGCCTCGCAAATAATGTGAAGTTGAGCAATTGGTTGGCTCGACGGATTGTAAATCCGTTCCGAAAGGCTTGGGGGTTCGAGTCCCTCCTTCACAACTACTGCCCTGTCAAGGTAGCCTCAACTGAGGCTCAAGGATGTCCGATGGTGTAATGGCAACACTTCTGTTTTTGGTACAGACATTCTAGGTTCGAGTCCTAGTCGGATAACTAAGGGTAGGGCGATTAGCTCAGTTGGTTCAGAGCACCTGCCTTACAAGCAGGGGGTCACAGGTTCGAATCCTGTATCGCCCACAACGAGGTAGCCCAAGTTAGAGGCGGCACGTGTGTATGGTTGCTTAAGTGTAGGTATCGAATCCTACCCTCGTTAACGATCTCTTAGCTCAGTTGGTAGAGCATCACACTTTTAATGTGAGGGTCCAGGGTTCGAGCCCCTGAGGGATCACAATATATAGTTTATGCTAAACAAAGACTATGAAATCAACAGCAAACAGTTGTTCTGGAAATTTAGACCAGAAGACGGTTTGTTCTATCACTCAAAGTACCCATGGGAAAGAAGTGATATACACTTTAAAGAATTTAGAGGTGAATACGATGCCTTATTTAGAAGTGGCCTTGCATACATTGCATACGGCGACGAAGATATTAAGCGAGGTATCTTAAACTGTTTTAGACCTTATATTATAGGCGAAGACAGAAAGATTGAACATACAAAATACCAGGCAAGTAGAGCATCAAACCGTTTCGGTGAAGATGATGTCTCAAGAGATCAGATCATTCTAGCTCTATCAGCACTTGAGTTCAATGGAGACATTGAAGAGGTTCAAGAGCTTTGTAATAGGTTATCATTCAGAGTCAGTAAAAGGTTCTTAATGACTCCTACAATGTGGTTCTGGGTTAAGTACTTAGGAACACGTGAGCAGAAGTGGAAAAACGCATTCGCATTTATGCAAACGCTAGAACATCTGATACAGATTCCAATGACAAAGTTCTTACGTTGGATTACAGGAGCTACAAAACAAATTCCACTTCCACATAACAAACATTCTGAACTTCCTTATAAAGAAGGTAAAAGATTGAAACTATATACAACTATAGGTTATCCTGAGTATGGGTTACATTTCGCTGCATGGCAATATTACGTTGTACCATTTGAAGGTCTTCTTGGAAAGTTAAATAGAAGGTTAATGAGATGGCAGATGGAAGATAACAATTTACTGCTAAGGATCTTATTAAGAGGCCGCGAAGTTGATATTAATGAGTTTGAATCAATTGAACCAACAAATACATTTATCTGGCAAAGAAGATTAGATATTGCTATTGCATGGATCTATAAGTTAAAGCCAGAACAAGTTGAATATAATAATTTAGAGGTTGATATTATCAGCACTTTGATGAAACATTCAAAGTCGAAAAATGTATAACATTTAATAATTAATTAAGATTAAAATGCTAAATCTAGAAAACGATAATTTAGGAGAGATTGTATCTCAAAACGAGAAAGTATTCGTAATGTTCGGAGCTTCATGGTGTGGTGCTTGTAAGATGAGTAAGCCGAAAGTAAAACGCATAGCCGGTGAAAACGAAGCAATTACATTTGTTTACGCAGATGCAGAACATATGACAGCATCAAGAGCTCTTGCAGGTAAGATGGAAAACCTACCGACATTTGCTGCATTTAACAATGGTGAACTTGTAGTTAAAGAACCAGGTACAAAATCGATCGAAAAGGTCTTAACCTCTTTAAGCTAATGGATAAGCAAAAACAAGCAGATATCTTATGGAATCTTGACTATGTGCAAAATTCTGTAAAGATTTATGGTAAGGAAGAAAGTTTCGATATTCCATTCTATGTTAATAAACTTAAGATTGCTATCGAATTAATGGAAAGTCAACAGTCATGAAAAAAGCAGTTATAGTGTCAGGCTACTTTAATCCTATTCATAAAGGACACTTAGAGTATTTTAACAATGCTAAAGAAGCGGGTGATTTACTGTTTGTAATTGTAAACAACGATCTACAACGCCATCTAAAAGGCTCTAAAGAGTTTCAGAAAGAGAAAGAGCGCCTGTTTATTGTACAGAACATCAAGGCGGTAGATAAAGCAGTTCTTGCAATTGATATAGACAGAACAGTAATTGCAACTTTAAGAATGCTTCATGAAACTTTTGGTGAAGAATACCAGCTTGCATTTGCAAATGGTGGAGATCAGAGCAATGATAGTATTCCAGAGGCCGGTGTTTGTGAAAGACTAGGCATTGAATTACTTGATGGTCTTGGAGATAAAATTCAATCTTCTAGTTGGTTACTTTCTAAGTAAGGATATATAGATTGTAAAAATAACAATCAATAAATGGAAGCACATAATAGAAAACCGATATACTTTAAGTCTACAAATCCAGGACTTGCACAAGTTGACGAAATCGCATCAAAACTTTTCCAGTGGGACGGGACAGGATCTACACCATTCGAGGTAGGTCAAGGTGAATCATGGATGCCACCTCAGGAAACTATAGGTGAATATACTATATGGTCAGATACCCACACTTTAGGCTATACGGCTGAAGGCGTTGCAGGACCAATTTTCTTCACAGACGGAGCCATGGGAGATGATAAAATTTTACAGATCATTAACGCTGTAGCTTATAGATTAGGTGAGCCAATGTTTAACGATGTTGCAGCAGCTAAAACATGGGCGCTTACTGAAGCAAGAATCCATATTAAAGACGATACTGCAAATCGTGGTACAATCATTAGTACTACTGGTATTAGCGGCAATGGTTTGATAGCTGAATTAGATTCAGCATATGCTAGTTCATATTCAGGAACTGGTAGTGTATGGACTGACTTAACAGGAAACGGACATAACGCTACTTTAACGGGTTCAACATATTCTTCTAATGACGGTGGTGTATTTGAATTTTCTACAGGCTCGCCTTCAGTATTATTCAATGGCTCTAATAGTATAAGTGAATTTTCAGTCAATAATAATATTTCTGAAAACGGTGGTTTTACTGCTCAAGTTTGGGTTTATAGAGATAATCTACCATCAGTAAATATAATAAATAAAGCTGGTGAATACGGCATTCGCACACTTAGAGATACTTATGCAATAGGTACTAATATTACTGCAGGTCCATATAATACTCCAGTATCACATAGCCAATGGCAGCTTATAACTTTACAAGGATTTTCTATTGATCCGGGCGCAGATGGGTATGTTTCACCAACCCACCCATGGGCTGGTCAAGAACAAGTAGCCCTTAGGTCTTATTTTAACGGTATTAAAAATCTAAACTTTAATAACCCTACATATGATTATTATGTTGATGGTACACCTGCACCTGGTAGTTCAACTAATAATCCATTAGCACTGGGTACTGCTACGTTCTCTAATAATAGCTTTACCGGCAAAATTGGCGCATTCTATTTCTACAATAGGGTACTTACAGATCAAGAAGTCGTAGATAACTTTAACGCTACTAAATCAAGATTTGGTTTATAATATATTAAACATTTTTTTTAAAAAACAACAATCAATAAATGGAAGCACATAATAGAAAACCTTTATATTACAGGTCTACTAATCCAAATTTACCACAAGTAGGTGAAGTAACTACTACTTTATTTCAATGGGATGAAACACTACAAGCTCCAATTGAAGTACAGAATTCAATTTCAAAAATGCCACCCGAAGATATTGTAGGTGATTATATTTTATGGTCAGATACTTATACGTTAGGTTATACTAATGAATTAGAAGCCGCACCTATATTTTTCACAAACGGTGGAGTTGGAGACGATAAAATAATCGATGTGATTAATCACGCTGCCAATAGACTAGGACTGGGTCAAACAGCTTTTACAGATTTAGAATCTGCAAAGGCATGGGCACTTACAGAAGTAAGAATATATGTTGAAGATAGTAGTGCAAATGCACCTTTAATTTGTGACCCTAATGTAACTAATGCATATAGTGGCGGTTCAGGCCCTGGTGGTTTAAACTTAAACCAGGTTAACCGCACAGTTATCAATATTAACGGTACTGGATTTGTTAATACTGATTTAACTAAGACAAAAGCATGTCATTTTGAATATATACAAGATAGATATGATGGTTATGCCGATGGTACATATGCAACTGCTATAACGGCTACTCAATGGGGTGATTGGTCAAATAATACAGCAATTTACTATACTAATACAAATTGGAATGCAGTTCCGGTTGTAGGTGATGTAATTTACAGAGACCAGTATGGTAACGATTATTTCGGAGCCGGTGGCTTTATATTCCAAGAATCTGCTTACAATATGAATGTAGATTCTAGAGCATGGAACTGGATTACAGTTGGTGCAAACGGTGTAGTAACATCTGTTGAAAATCTAGGTTATATGACTGGAAACTAATAAAGTTAAAACTTTTTTCAAAATAAAGGCCCAAACATTTTTTTGTTTGGGCTTTTTTTGTTATATTAGTACTGTAATTAAAGCATAAAGCTAATGAAACTAATCAGAGAATTTAAATGTGACCTTACCGGCACTGATGTTGTAATTTGCCTTAACGCATTTGGCGAAGAAGTTGCTAGTAGCAAAGAAGAATACTTAGAGCTTGTGGCTTACATTGAGCATGAGCACAGAATGTTAGATTTAGAAAGAGCTTAAAAGAAGAAGTTATGAGAATGTTTAAAAGAGACGGTTTTACCGCAGTTTTAGTAAGCCCAGGATTTGGTGCAGGATTTAGTACATGGAACAAGCCAGAAATGGCAGTTGACTTTGATTTAGTCGAAGCTTTCCTTAAAGAAGATATGAAACGCTTTAACTACATCTTAGAAGAGAAATACGAAGACACTTACTATGGAGGTATTGAAGACTTGGAAGTACAGTGGATTACCGAAGGCACTCAGTTTATGATTGAGGAGTACGATGGTAACGAGAGAATTGTTAAGATCAGTGAACTTAATACCTTTACGGCATAATTATTTGCAAAAAAAGATGCAAAATAATTGCCAAAAAGTTTTTTTATGTCAGTCTAAATGATTATATTAGTACTGTAATTAAAGCATAACGCATATGAGATTCATTTACAAAGTCACTAACGGAAAAGCAACTCCACTAAACGGTGGACCAAAGCTTAAAGGTTCATTCAAGTCTAACTACGTTTCATCTAACAACGGTAAGACTAAAGAGTTGAAGTATCTACCTAGAGAGTTTAAGCATCTTGACAGTGTGGCCCCAGTGGCTTCACAGCCAAGCATTGATACCATCGAAGTTAACTTGACAAAGTTAGAAGACCTTGATATCAATCCAGATCTTTTTGTTCCGATGGCAGCTGGAAACGTTCTTGACAAATTGATCTCAAATGATGGAGGAATTCTTCCAGCAACTAACGTTATGGCAGCCGGAGCTCCTGGTGTTGGTAAGACTACAGTTCTACTAGACTACATTGCAGGTCTTCAAAAGAACGGCCACAAAGTGCTCTTTATCTCAGCAGAGATGAACGAGATGGACATGGCACGTTACTTAAAGCGTTTCCCTAACTGGGCAAGTCTTCCAATCTTATTCTTGAACAACTACGAAAGCAATTCAAACTTAGTTATCGAGAAAGTCTTAAACCAAGGTTTTGATGTTGTCTTAACTGACTCTTACACTGAGGTTAATGACACTGTTAAAGAACACACTGGATGGACTAGAGGTAAGACTGAGAAGTGGTTCTTAGATCTAATGACTCAGCACAATAAAGCTAAGTCTGGCAAGCACACTGCGTTCGTTACAATCTTACAGTTAAGTAAAGGCGGTCAGTTTGTCGGAAGTAACAAACTTAAGCACATGACAACTTCGATGATGAAGCTTGATTGGGAAGGCGGAGAGAATGGACGTCGATTCATGGAGTTCAGTAAGAACCGCGTAGGTCAAGTTAATCGCAAGTTATACTTTAACTTCGAAGACGGTGTTTCTTTCAATGAGCAACGCTTTGTTAATGACATCGAGAATGATGCACTACTTGCTGAAGAGCAAAAGCAACTTGAATCTGAGGGTGATGCTTTCGATCGCCTATTCGGCTTCGATAAGCAAGAAGCTCAGACTCCAGAAGAAATGGAAAATGAGGCAAAATAATTGCCAAAACATTTTTTTATGTCATTAGAATTTGTTATATTAGTACTGTAATTAAAGATAAAGCTTATGAATGTCAAGATTAGTGTAAACGCACAACGTTACGAGAACTACGGATTTCACGAAGGTCGTGAATACTGGAAGCCGAAAGGCGCAACTCGTTTTAGCATTGAAGATATTGATGCTGACATAGTAATGTATGCAGACAACAAGAAAGTTGTCGAAGCAATTCAACGTCAATTGGAACTTCGCTCAAGTGACCTTGAGAAGTTTGAGTATATTGACCACGAAGTTATTTTCAGTGAGGCAAAGATTGCTGGTGTTGACTTCTCAGATTCATTGACTCAGTTGATGAATCTGTAATTGAAACAAAGTCAAACCTTTAAAGTATAATAATAATGGATTTACTAATTGGATTAAGCTCTATTATCGGGCTATTGGCATTTACTGGACTTGTTTTATATCTTTCTGAATATACAAAGGAGTTTCCTATGGCTGCTGTTGGCATTATGATAGTAGGAGATGTTATCGTATCTGCTATGTGGTATATGATAGGCTCTGAATTTGTTTCGGATATCCCTAAATTTAAGTTAGGTATAAGTATGGCATTTATGATAATGTCATTTACTCGAGCTATCATATTTTTTGTAAGCGCTAAGAAAAAAGGAATTCTTTAAAGTATAATAACTATGTGTATATCAGCAGTAATATTTGAATACGAGACTGAAGAGCAATATTTGGAAGAGAATCCAATCCTTCCAGAAAATTGGTCTAAGAACTACCTTTAACACCAAAGAGAAATGACACTAAAAGATATTATTGAACTTGAGACAAAACTAACACAAATGTTTGACTCAGACTATAGAGTGGCTATGGCGTTATTAGAATATATTAGAGAGCATAAGCACGAGAAATGAAAATAACAGTTGA
>Ga0115546_1000807_pt1 | contig 20548 bp, 19 predicted proteins | sample COGITO_mtgs_1004_FD_87186 | JGI IMG/M metagenome (GOLD analysis project Ga0115546, IMG submission 87186) | Pelagic marine microbial communities from North Sea - COGITO_mtgs_100413 | ecosystem: Environmental > Aquatic > Marine > Epipelagic | place: Germany:Helgoland, sampling site Kabeltonne...
GGTATACTAAGATGCCTGCTTAAAGGGCCTGCCGGGCAAGTGGCGGAATTGGTAGACGCACCACACTCAAAATGTGGCGACTTCGGTTGTGAGAGTTCGAGTCTCTCCTTGCCCATCCACAAAGTTTTTGGATCAAATAGCTAGACTCAAGTAGTCGGACACATTCTTTTTTCTATTTACTTAGCAGCCGCAGCGCCTGCCGTTATAGAGTGTGCCTGCTAAAAAAACGCGCCCACAGACGATCGACATCGGGCAGTAAATTCGAGATTGCAAATAGAGCCGCTGAATACTTGAGGTCAAGACAAATAGTGGCAGGGCGCGATCGCGCTTAAAAACAACTTAAGCAGACAGCATAGAAAAGCTGGTAGGCCCCTACCCATGTGTCGCTCTATACCCCACCCTGTCTAGCTTTTCGGCGATTCTTTCTGTCATTGTGTCGGGAATTCAGCAAACTATCTGGGAAGTCTATTCGTAGACACTTTGCAAAACCCAAAGGGCGTCCATTGACAGACATCATTTCCCCTCAAAATCCATTGGTGAAGGCCGCCCTGTATTACATTCGGCTAGATACGCACAACAATAGTGCGCTCTTTAAAGGCGACGTAGCTGGAAGCGAAAATAGTAGTGAAAGTAAAGCAGTCTCTGCCACATCGTTCTCCCAAATTGCCGCAGACGAACTGCAAGCTGCTGCTAAGCGCAAAGGAATAACGCTAAACCAATGGGCAATTGCACCAGATGCTATTTATGCACTGGTTTGCATTTACGAGAGTCGCCCTGATCAAGAGCACCGATTTGGCAAACCCAGAGCGCTCAGCGCTTTTGTAGCGGGCGTAAAAGCAGCCACGGCAAAACGAATAAATTTAGTGCGGAACCAACCTGGATGCCCGGTTTGGCAACGCAGCTACAGAGAGCAGCGGATAAACGACGACAGAACGCTCGCCCGCTTAGTCAAGCAAATGGAGATGGTTGAGAGCAAAGTCTCTCAATAACAAGCAGCAAGCGTATCCGCCAAGCCAGATCAGGCGATCTAAGCCGCGATCGCTCGCCTTGCAGCCCAGACGTGAAGTTGGTCAGCAGCTTCTCGCCAAGAGCCATTAGCATCTGCGGCAATCTCTTTTGCTTTCTTGCTGTCCAAACGCAGCCTACAGGCTACATTCACAATCTTCACAGCTTCAATTCGCCGGTTCGCCCACTGCTGAAGTAAGGCATCATCAAACCTGGCTATTCGAATCGTCTTTACGGGCAAACCCACCATAAAAGCAGCGCGACTTAGATCTGTGTGGGTGCCAGCGACAATCGTACTGCGATCGCCCACAGCCGCCAACAAACCCACTAGCAAATAGGCGAAAGGAATCCGGTCAGCCTCGTCCCAATAGGCAATCGGCCCCACGTCAGGCATTTTTAGCCTTTGCCAACCGGGCGGATAGTAGCAGTAAGTCCCCCCGGTCTGCGCTTGCCAACGCTTAAGATGGGAAGTTTTGCCCGCGCCTTTAACCCCTATGAGCTGAATGAGCTGCTTAGCCCTTGGCATAGGCGGCGCTGAGTAGCCCCGGTCAATCCAGAGTGAGGGCGCGATTGCCAAACTATCTTCTAATACAAACGGATTTCGCTGTAGCCCTAGCGATAAATACGGGTTAAGTCGATGAGCAGCTGCTGTTGAACCTTTTAACATTACGACCTGCCATTACGACCTGCGGCAAATGACGCTCACGGGCTGCGTCTGCTGTTCTTTTTTAGCCACCATGCCGGGCAAAACAACCGTCGCCCTAATTTCCCACAGGATTCGAAAGAGAAAGCCATTATAGGTAATCGGCCCTTCGTCAGGCGATTGAACCGTAAAGGGAATCGCGAATCCAAGCGTAAGCTGCTGAGGATCTATCAAACAAGTATCAACTACCTGGCGATCGCGCGTTCCTCGACCTTCCGTTTGCCAAAGTAGCTCTACCATCACTTCTTGAGGCGGCGTTTGCGTAGGGTAGGAGAGTTTGCCAGAGATGCGATCGCCCGAAGCCACCCTCTCTTCATCCAAAAAAAGACTAATCGTAGACATACTAATCGTAGACATAGCGGTTACTACGCCAGCACCTCTGGCAAAACTTGAAGAGAAAATTCAGACTGACATTTTTGAGGAATACCCGGCACGGTTAGCTTCACAATCACCCGCCAGCGAATTTGATTGTGTTTAGCCAAAAAAGAAGGCAGCTCCTTGCTTGAAATTGCAATTCTACTTTCATAATCTGCCTGCTGCTCCCCCGTGACGACGGTGCGAGTAGGTAGCTCCGCCTCATGCAAACTATGGGTTTTAGTCACTTTATCAGTGCCCTGAGTGTATTCCACCCACTCGTCGCAAACGAGCTGAGCTTCTACCCTACCCGGCTTGCTAAAGGTGCCTCTGCGCAGCCGTCGCCGGTAGTGAATCGAACAGGTTTCACCTAGTCTCAGCGGATATTTCGGCAGGATGAGCTCAGCGGGATGCAGTTTCAAGTTTGACCAAAGTTCTAGCAGTCCTGCGCCCGCCATCAAAACGCCAACCAGCACAAACAGGCTAATGAACACAGCCGGAAACAGACTAAAGAAGCCAAACGGTTCTCCGATGAAAACAATCAGCATAACAGCGGAGAATGCTGTCCAAATCAGCCCAATCACAAAGATAAGTAGCCCTGCGTAGCGTTGAGTCTGGCTAACGGTAAGCACAAAGCCTTCTGGCCCGCGCTGGGGAAGCGAAGAGTTGGGAAGAGACTGTTGCACCATGAGCTACGCCTAATGCTTTCGACATCGTTACTGACAGGATGCCCTCTAGCGCGACAGCCTCTATAGCTGCGATCGCACCCACCGACGAAACTCAGTTTCCGCAGCCACCTCATTGAGCATTGCCGTTTCTAAAAACCGGTACAAATCTGACCTCTCAACCATAGGAAACGTAGGAGAGCAATCGGCCTCCACATACTCCCCATTCTCCAAACATAAAATCCGCCAATCTCGTCCATTAAACCGCCAAAATTCGGGCACACCCAAGGCGGCGTAAAGTAAGTCTTTCTTAATATCTGTATTTGTGATATCGACTTCTACCACTAAATCAGGCGGCGGATCTATTGCCAGATCAATCGTATGGTCTGCGACTAAATCAAAGCACTGGATGTAATATCCATTATCCGGCTCTGCGCTTTTAAGCAAGTCTTCTCGGTCAAGCGTCGTTGACCCCATTGTTTTGACGTTAAGTCCCATCTCAACGACTAAAATTCTGATAAAAAGTTCAATCAAGCGAGCGAATCGTTCGTGCCTCTCTAACGGCGTCGTAATCTCTAAAACTCCTCTGTCGTAGGTAAACCGAGCTTGACTGCGCTCAGTCAGCAGCGACTGTATCTGCTTAAATGCCTGCCACTCTAGATTCTGAAAAGTGACGCGCTTTTCCCCAGTTTGCTTTACCGAAGTTTCTTGAAGATACATAGCGCGGCCTCCTGCGATGACAGCATTAGAGAAAATCAGTTCATCGAACTATGGTGGATCGCCTAGAGCTAAAGATCGATCAGTCCCGGAGGTGGCGTAATTTCTATTCGACCAGCGGCAATATCTACAGTAGGCACAATGGACTCTACAAAAGGAATAAGCAGCGTTTTGGGCGCTTTTTTCTTCTGATTCTTTCGCTTTTGGCGGCGCAGCTTTTGCACCGCTTTTGCTCGCATCGAATCATGTTCTGCTTCGATTTGTTTTTCAGGAGCCTCCTCTTCTAAAGCAATATCTTCTTGCTTCTCCAAAGTCACCTCCAGCAAATCGTGACCCGTCGTAAAGACATTGGTAATCGTGCCAAGCGTACTCTGATCGCTTTTAAGCACAACGGCTAAACCTATCAGATCGGCCACGTGAAACTCACCGGGATCTAAAGCTAAGCGATCGCTCGCCTTCACTAACAGTTCAGAGCTGCGCAAGTCTTCAGCCTGATCTCGATAGTTCACGCCGTCTAGCTTCACTAGGTACTGACTTTTACCTTCTAAAAAGCGACCGTTGACCAACCGAATCTGCACCGGCTCTGCGCCCTGTTTTCGCAGCCAGCGATCGCCCGGTTTCTCAAATCGCTCTGGAAAATCACTCTCAGGCTTCACCTTCACGTAGCCATCCAGCCCATGAGCGCCCACGATGCGCCCAATCAACAGCCACTTATCCTCGTTCAAATCGACCATTGCTAAACCGCCGCCATTGCTGGCTGAGCCGAGTAAACCTTATCGGTCAGCGTGGCTAGATGCTTCAGCGCCGTGACCAACTGCTCCTCAGTTGCCGTCAAGCTAATGCGGAAACACTGACGCATATGCGGCCAGTTTTCGCCGTCGAGTCCTGGGAAGAACGGGCTGCCCGGAACGATGATGACGCCGTAGGTTTTAAGCTGATTGTAGAACTCCCAGTCCGTCATCGGCAGATTGTCGAGCCAGAGCCAGGCAAAGATCGCCCCCTCGCCTTTGTGCAAGCGCCAAGGCAATTCTTTGGGCATGTGCTGCGTCAGCGTCTCTTCTAAAACGGCAAACTTATTCTGGTAGTGCGGACGAATAATATTTGCAGAAATATCGGCCAGCGCCCCGCTGCGAATGGCTCTAGCCGCGATCGCCTGACCATAGCGACTAGAGTGAATGCAAAGGTTCGTTTGAAACGCCTCTAAAATCTGAATAATCTTCTCATCACCAATCGCCACGCCTACGCGCTCGCCCGGCAAGCCCGCCTTAGAAAGGCTCAGACAATGAACAATATTAGGCCCAAAAACCGGCGTCATTTCCGTAAAATTCAAAGCCGGAAAGGGCGGCGCGTAGGCGGAATCGACAAATACCGGAACGTCGTGAGGCTGCGCTAAATCGACAATGCCCTGCACTTCGCTATCGGTAAGAACATTGCCCGTCGGATTGCAGGGGCGCGAGAATAAAACAAACCCGGTGTTGTCATTAATCTCTAGCTGATCAAAGTCAGGGCGATACTTAAACGAATGCGGGTCGTCGCCTAGCTCGATGAACGGACGGTAGGATTTAATCGCTTCAGGGTAGAGCGTCACGCCGCCGTAGCCGGTGTAGTCGGGGCTAAGTGGCAGCACAATATCCTTAAGCTTGCCATCGGTGTTATAGCCGCCTAACGCATTCGCCGCCAAAAAGTAAAGGTTCTGGCTGCCGGGCGTAATTAAAATATTGCGCGAGGTGAGATCGAGTCCATAACGCGCGTTAAAATCGTCTCGAATCGCTTCAATAAAAGGCTCGTAGCCCTGACTCGCCCCGTAGCGACAGACCACTTCGCCATACTCCTTACTCGAGAGCAAATCAGCGGTACAGTCGCGCCATAGCTGCTCTACCTCGGGCAAAATGACCGGATTGCCAGCGCTGAGGTTGATAAATTCCTTTTGTTGCTGTAGCTCTCCGTCTGGCCCCTTGCCGGAATTTAGCGTTTCGATAATGTCTTTCATAATCGCGCGAACCCCGGTGAGGTGGGACATGCGATCGCCAAACTGAGTCAGAGCAGGATTCATGATGGAACCAGAATTATATAGAGCGATAGGGATGCTAGGTTATTCGACCTAATATAACGCCTTGCTGGAGAAGAGGCATAGTACAGCTAGCTCACTTTCAAGCTAGACGGTTAGCTTAAACGGTTAGCTTAAACGGTTAGCTTAAACATTCAAGCTAACCGCGAGGCAGCAACACTAGGAACAGGCGTAGCATCTGGGCGCAGCGGCGGTGGATAGTGCGCGACGACAATCGAAACGTCGGGATGGGTGCGGGCGATCGCCTCTGGCACCACGCCCACCGCCGAAGTGCGCGTACTCAACCGCTGAGTGTGCGTATTGACTTCTAGCATGAGCAAATCATTAGGTGAAAGCCGCTTGGCCACACGGCTAATTAATTTACCAGTCGCCTGCTCTAGAGATACCTCCACATTGAGACGATTAACCTCTTCGGCAGTCAGCTGCCGCTGTTTGCGCCCAACCACCACTAGAACCTGCAAAGACGTTTTAAGCTGATCAGCAATCATCTGAGCTGCACTGAGCGTCGGCTGAAAGTTTTGAGAAAGCGCCTGCTGTTTATTAACCGCTAAAAGGACTCGCTCAGTGTTGGCAATCGGATGGGTAAAGCGGGTGATCAGCATGGGAATGCGAGCGCGGCGAGCAACGCTATCTAAAACGCTGCCGAAGAAATTGTCCTTGTAGGTAGAAAAGCCTTTCCAGCCACAGATAATTAGGCTAGCGTCTTGTTCTACAGAGGTTCGCAGAATTCCGCCGTCAATGGTGTCGTCTACGCGAGCAATGGTTTCTACTTCAGTAGCCGCAGCGTGAGCAATATTTTCTGCCTCGTCTAGTAGCCTGGTTTGCTTTTGCAGTTCATCTTCAGAAACAGGGCCGAGATGGTCAGAAAGCACATTCAGCGGCAGCAGCGTTCCACCGCTCGCCTTAGTGAGAATTAGCGCCAGATCGAGCAGAGTATTTTCGGTACTCGGATTCGCAACCGTCACCAGCACACGACGCGCCAGATGAGAAGAAGACGCAGCGGTTTTGGGTGCACCCGAGCTAACGTTTTGCCCCCAGCGCTGAGTAATCCAGGGAGAAAGAATAGAAGTTGCTAAGATCATCGCGACCACGCCATTGACCGTAGACTGATCGACCAGTTTTATGTTGAAAGCAACTGTCACAGCGGCCAGCGTAGAAGCAGCTTGAGCAGTCGAAAGCCCAAACATCACCATCACGCCCGGAAATTCAATCTTGAACAGCGCGCCAGCGGCATAGGCAGCGATAAATTTGCCGATCAGTTCTGCGCCAATCATCACCGCCGCAATCAGCAGAACTTGAGGATCGCGGATAATTGCCATCGGATCAATCAGCATCCCAACAGAAATTAGAAAGAAGGGAATGAACAGCGTGTTGCCAATAAACTGAATGCGGTTCATCAGCGGACTCATTTGAGGAATCAGCGGCGTCAGCGCAATACCTGCTAAAAATGCGCCAATAATCGGTTCGACTTCGATTACCCCCGCAATATAAGAGACGATAAACAGCGTCGCCAGAACAAAAATAAACTCGGCGTTTTCATCGTGGCCGAACTGGGCGAAAAACCACCGGCCTAGCTTAGGAACGCCCCACAAACAGCCAAAGGTATAAAGGCTCAGCGCTGGAATTAAGAAAAACCAGAAGCCGGGGGTAAGATTACCTTCAAAAGCTTTGATAATGACGGCCAGAGCAAGTAGGGCTAAGACATTCGTAATCAGAGTTGCGCCTAGCGTGATGATGACAGGGCGCGATCGCATAATTCCCAGCTTATTTAGTACCGGCAGCGCCAGCAATGTATGGGACGAAAAGCAAGACGCCACCAGCAGCGCCGCTAGCCAGTCGTAGCCCAGCAGCAGCATTGCCCCCGTACCCACCACCATCGGCACCACAAACGTTAACAGGCCAAAGAACGTCGCCTTATCGCCGTCTTCTTTAAAGTCATCTAGACTCGTTTCTAGCCCGGCCATAAACATCAAAAACAGCAGGCCGACCGTGCCCAGAAGCACAATCGTGTCGTCTCGCTGAAGTACGCCTAATCCATCAGGGCCGACGACGACCCCGGCTAAAATCAAGCCCACAATGCCGGGCAGCTGAAACCGCTCAAACAGCAGCGGCGCAACTAGCATGATGGCTAAAATCGTTAGAAATATAGCGACCGGATCGGTAACAGGACTATTAAAAAGGGTCGCGATTATCATGAGCTTTACACGCTAGGAAGTCTTTTTAGCAGGGTCAACGGCTCCTGAGCTGACCAGCATGGGACGCAAATCTCTTAGCAAGCAAACACCCCCCACAAAAACCGTGAAGAATTCTAGACGCCCTAGAAACATGCCGATAGTCTGCGTCCATAAAACGCCTGCCGGCGCGTCAGCAGAGGTAATTCCAACCGATAAGCCAACGGTACTGAGCGAACTTGCATATTCGAATAGACTGTCTTGCAGAGGGTAGCCATAGCCCGCAATAATGGCGCTGCCCAAGATAAAAATCAGCAAATAGAGAAAAGTGAAAAGGGCCACCTGACGAACCTGATCGTTAGAGACAAATCGGCGCTGCTCGCCTTGCCAGATCTCAGTTTCGCTGATAGCCCCTTGAGGCAATATCTTCTGCTTAGCATCGGTAACCAGCGCCCGATAAAGAATATAAATTCTAAGCTGCTTGATGCCTCCGGCGGTAGAGCCAGCGCCGCCGCCAATTAGCATTAGCACCAGCATAGCCAGCCAGGGCAAGCTGCTCCAGTCGCTGTAGCCAACGGTTGAGAAGCCGGTGGTCGTCAGCGCGGTAACAGATTCAAAAATAGAGACGCGAATCGCTTTGTTGAGCGTGGGATAAAGCGTCAGCGCAGACCCAAAGAAAATAGCGATCGCAGCTAGCGGAATTACCAGCGCCTGCAGCCGCACCTGACCATTGCGAACAACAGATTTTATCTGCCCCGTTAGCAGCAAATAAATAGTGACAAAATTAAGCCCGCCAAACAGCATCAGAACAATCGTGACCGCTTCAACCAAAGGGCTGTCCCAATAGCCGATAGAGTCTGTGCGAGTCGAAAATCCACCGGTTGAAAGCGCCGCAAAAGAATGATTAATCGCATCGAACCAGCCCATGCCAGAAACCCACAGCGCCACCGTACCCGCAGCACACAGACCGCTGTAAATAATTAGCACCAGCTTCGCAGAGCGGCGCACATTAGGCGCGAGCTGCTCGGTACGTCCTTCAGCACTCGTGAGGCTAGCCCCTACCGGGCCAGCGATCGCACTTAGCGTAATAATCGCCAGCCCCGCTCCCCCAAACAGCTCAATAATGCTGCGATATAGCAAAATCAAATGAGAGGTTTGCGTAACGTCTACAACAGAAAGCCCGGTCGTCGTCCAGCCGCTAGTAGACTCAAACATTGCCTGAGTAAAATTAAGACCAGCAATGGCCATAAAGGGCACCGCGCCTAGCAAGATAGCCAAAAACCAGGCCAGTACAACAATCACAGAGCCTTCTTGCAAATTTAGCGTTGCCGCCGCCTGGGGCGCGAGCAGCCGCCAAAATCCTAGACCCACTAAGCCCAGGCCCAGCCCCGGCAGCAGAAAACCCCAGGCCAAGCTTGTCTCTTCTGGGTAAGCCAGCAGTGCTATTAAAGGAGAGAGAATTGCTAGCCCGGCAATCATACAAATTAGCCCGGTGTAGCTCAAAATCGCCTTGTAGCGGCGGCGTAGATAGCTTTGATAGCGCATAGGTTTAGGCACCCTCTCCCGTAAGCGTTTTTTGGGCTTGACCGTAGCGATCGTCCTCGCTAATGAGCAGAACGCGATCGCCCGCCTGTAAATACATCCGCTGCTTCGAAACCATCACATGGCCTCTTCTCACCACGCAGGCCACCGTCGCCCCTTGCAAGGCCAGATCTTTAATCGCTCTTCCCACCGCTGGGCTACTCTCATCTAAGACCACTTCCGAAATGGTCACGCCGCTATCCGTCACGGGCACCAGGTTTTTTAGATCGGTGCTAGCCGTCTGCTGATCGATCATCGAACCCAAAATCTCAGTCGCCGAAAACGCAATATCTACGCCTAGCTCCTCAAAGATCTCTCGGTTATCCGGGTCGTTTACCAAAGCCACCGTTTTCGGTACGCCAAAGCGATCTTGTGCCACCTGACAGGCAATTAAATTATCCGGATCTTGAGGCGTCAGAGCCAGAATGACATCAGCCTGATAGGCCCCCGCTTCTTGCAATACAGCAGGATCGCTGCCGTTGCCCGCAATAATAGTAGCCTTGAGCTTTCTAGACAAAGAAACCGCCTCTGACTGACTAGGCGTAATGATCGTCAGAAAATAGCCTTTACTCGTAAACTGCCGTCCTAAAAAGTAGGTAAGCTTATCTTCTCCAATTAAAATCACTCTCATTTGGCCACCTGATTAAACTGAGTCTCTAGCTTCTGCAAAAACACATCAGCAGAAAGATGGGTAGGGCTAATCGTTTCAATGCCAAACTCCTTATAAATAACCTCGCGAGCCGGGTCAAAAACGCGGGCAAGCACCGAGGGAATTTCAAAGACAACCTTACCAATTTGAGCCACCATCAAATTGACGTTGTCTTCTCTAGTCACAGCTAGCAAGCAGCTAGCTTTGTCCGCTTTTGCCCTGCGTAGGGTCGCTAGCTCTGCGGCATCGCCCGTAATTTGAAAGCCGCTAAACTCACCCGAAAGATTCTCAAAGGCAGCCTCGTACCGGTCGATAACGACAACGCTGTGCCCTTGAGCGCTGAGCTGAGAAGCCAACAAGGAGCCAAGCCTGCCGCAGCCAATCACGACAATGTACTGAGAGTCTTTGGCACTGCCGCCAAAAAGATTAGCAACCATAGAAAAACCTGTAGAGGAGTACTTGTTTTAGACACTGCTAGAGACGGCTAGAAGCTGGCTAGAAGCTGGCTAGAAACTGGCTAGAAGCTGGGCCGAGATTTGGGATCCATCGCTGCTCGACTCAGATTGTCGCTAGCTATCTTAAAGGTAGGGTCTAAATCTAAAGCAACGCGATAGTTTTTTAGCGCTTCGGCCTGGTCTCCGCCCACCTCTAGCAGCTCGCCTAATAGATTAAATCCAGCGGCGCTTTCAGGATGGCTACCGATGCACTGCTTTGCCAGCGCGATCGCATCCTCATATTTACCGCTAGCCGCCATCTCTCTAGCCGACTGAATTTGAGACGCATACTCATCTGCTGGCACGGCCCCGCGATTAAGCACGTTAGCGACCGTTTCACGCAGCTCGCTAGGCGTAAACGGCTTTTGCAAGTAATCCACCGCGCCTAGCTTCATCGCTTCTACCGCGTTGTCTATAGACCCATGCGCCGATACCATAATCACCTTCAGTGAAGGCTGTTGCGCCATCGCCTTTTGCAACACTTCAATACCATTCATGCCAGGCATTTGAATATCCAACAGCAGCAAATCGGCAGGCAATTCTTTGAGCTGTTCTAAAGCAGTACTGCCGTCTACGGCCACGCTCACCTCATAGCCCTGCGTAGACAGCGCCTGTTTCACCGTAAGGCGAATACTCTTTTCATCATCGGCCACTAAAATTTTGGCATCAGGCATGAATCGGCTCCTAGGGTATAGAATCTGAGGCTGGAGAATCTAGAGTAGGCGGCAAACTAGCAGATTTGGCCGCAGAGACGACCGGCAGCGTAAAGGCGAACTTACTGCCGCGTCCCGGCGTAGACTCCACCCAGATAGTGCCACCATGAGCTTTGATCATCTCCTTGCAGATAGCCAAGCCCAGGCCCGTACCGCCCACGTCTTTCTCCGTTTTTACCTGCACAAACTTATCGAATATTTTACTTTGATATGCCGGATCGATGCCGGGGCCATCGTCAATGACAGCAATAGAGATCCAGGTGCCGTGAGCTCTAGCGCTCACCTTTATTTTTCTCTTTGCGTAGCGTAAGGCGTTAGCGATCAGATTCGTCAATACCCAGGTAATCTTATTGGCATCGACGTTGACCTTAGAGATATTCTCAGCCACCTGGCTCGTTACTTCAAGGCCCTTCTCGTCAGACTGAATTTTAAGCAAATCAATCGCTTTTTCAATCAGGTCACTTGGCGCGACCTCAGCTTGATCCAGATCAATTTTGCCAGACTCTATTTTAGAAAGATCGAGCAAATCGTTCACTAAGTCTCTTAATCTTTTCACACCGTCTTGGGCCGTTTGCAACAGTTCTTGCTCAGCTTCCGAGAGCTTAGCTTGAGCGGTTTCTTGCAGCAGGTCTATGCTCATAGCCATGCCGGTCAAAGGCGTTCTCAGCTCGTGCGAAGCCGTCATCACAAACTCGCTCTTTAGCTGGTCGAGCTGCTTTAGGTTCGTGACGTTTTGCAGCAGCAGCACAACCCCTAAGCGTCGATTGTCTTCTGTGGTCACTGGCGTCGTCTGGTACTGGTAGTGCTCAGTAATGCTGCGCTTTACGGTTAGCTCAGACTGCGCCTCAACGCCGTTAGAGGTTGCCGCCGACTCCAGAGCGACCTGGAGCTGATTGTAAAGCGTACGGTTATCAATCACTTCTAGGCAGTGACGCCCTAATGCAAAGTCTGCTTTAGTCTCAAAAATGGCCGCCGCGACAGGGTTAATTGCTACGATACGCAGCTGGTCATCTACCACTACAATGCCGTCTGTCAAACTGTGAATAATGGCCTCACTCCGCTGCTTTTCGGCAACAACCTTGTCGAGGTTTAGCGCCTTGAATGCCTGAAGCCGGCGACTCATCACATTAATTTCTTCAGCTAGCTGTCCTAGTTCGTCTTGAGTGTTTACATTCAGCTGAATATCGTAGTTGCCATCGGCAATTTGCCCAGCCGCGCCGTACATAGCCTTTACCGGGCGCACTAGGCTGCGAGAGAGAACCCAGCTAATAATGAGGCCGATAAGAGAAGCGGTAAAGCCTGCGATCGCAACCGAAAGAATGGCATTACGAGAAGTTGCGTTGGCCCGCTGCGAAGCCAGACTCATTGCATCTTGATTAATATCTCGTAGCTGAGTAGCGGCATCTCGCACGGTCTGAAACGCCGGACGCACCTGCGCTTCGTACAGCAAAATCTTATTCTCAGCGCTCGCCGTTGCAGGACTATTTGCCTGAATAATGAGCTGATCTACCCGCTCCAAATAAGTGCGATAGGCAGACTCTAGCGCTTCTAGCGTTTTAGGCTCCTCATTTAGGGTGACGTTATCCTTTGCCCGTCCCAATCGCTGTAAAAACGCCACCTCGTATTCACGAAACAGCGATCGCCCAGATTCCGCATCATCTAGCAGAAAAATTAGCGTGGCACTATCTTGCCTTTCTAGCGCATCAATCATGCCGTCTGCCGAACGAATGCTGCGATAGTTATCTTGTAAAATTTCTCCACTGGCTCGCCCAAGCTGCCGCAGATTAAAGACGCCCCAAAGTCCCACCAAAATAACCAGTGCCACACTCGCGGCATAACCCGATAGAATTTTGGCTTGTAGCTTCATAGAATGTTCTATCCTCAAGCTATCTGCGAACCAAACCGTTCACAATAATGGAGTGAATATTACCATTTCCTGACCATTAAAAACTCAATTATAGAGAGCGAAGAGCGGCTCACAATCTCCAGGCAGCTCAGTTTTAGATCACTACCCTCTATAAAGCGCTTCTTTGCTTATGCATTCTCCCTGGCAGCTCGACTTTTACCGCCGTCCCCTACAAGACGACAACGGCAAACCGCTGTGGGAATTACTCATTTGCGATCAGTCGATGGACTTTACCTACGCGGCGTTTTGTCCGCAGGCAGAGGCGAGTGCGGTTTGGGTGAGATCGCAGCTCCAAACTGCCCAGGAAAAAGCAGGCGGCTGGCCCGCCTACATCTCAATATTTCGCCCACAGTCTGTCAGCCTAGTAGAAGTCGCCTGCCGGGAGCTGCCGGTAGAGGTGCGGCCCGAGCGAGATATACCGACCTTAAAGCAGTGGCTGCGATCGCGAGCAGCCTGGTACATCAACCTCCCCAACCACACCCGCGAACCTTACGACCCGCTGACCATAGAGCGCCCCGCACCAGTCCCGATGTCCGACTATCTAATGGGCGATCGCTGGCAGTTTGCCGCGCTCGATGCCAACGAGCTAGCGCGACTAGAGCACGAGCCAATTCCCATCCGTCAAATCTCCGCCAACCTATCACCTGTCGAGCTAGGGCTACCTAGCACCGCCCTCATTCCGGGCGTCATCGTTGACGGCGGGCGTCAGTCGATGGTGCTAGCTAGATGGCTACAGGCCGAAAATCCGGTCATGCTGCAATACATCGCCGGGAAGCCAGACGGGCTGCTCTTAGAATCAGGACTTTGCGACCGATGGATTATGGCCACGTTTGAAGATGACGAAATGGCCGGTGCCGCTCGCACCTTTACCGAGCGCAAGCTAGCCGCCAAAGGGCTGCACTTTCTACTCGTGCGCCCCGATGATTCGGGGATGACCTACACCGGATTTTGGCTGCTACAGGCCACGGAGGGTAAAAAAGTTCGCACAGCGGCGAGCTAGATAAGCCGGTCTACCATTTGCTCGCCGCTTAGGAGCCACGTTGTTAGTCTCTACCTCTATTCCCGTTGCCGAAACGGAGGTGTTGTTACCCGCAACAACGTTGTCTTGAATATCAGCCACAGCTTGAGCAGCCTGCGTAGCGCGAATTAGAATACCTTGTTCAGCGTTGCCGCTAATATTGTTGTTTTTAATCGTTAGCTGCTGCGAGATAGCGTCCCCAGTTGAGATAAAAATGCCCGTATCAAAAACGCTATTGTTCAGCTGGTTCCTTTCAATCAACACATTTCCGCCCACATCCTCAAGCTTGATGCCCGCGCCGAGAGCGCCGTTCACGCGATTATCTTGAAGAGTCACATTGTTCAAGTTCTGGCCTAAAATAGCGTCGCCAAAGGCATCGTTAATTTCAAGACCCGAGAGGGCCGTGTTGTTTCCTAAAACAACGCTGCCGTCGCTGATAGTAGGGAAAGCTCCGCTGCTAGAACCAGGGAGTTGAACAGCACCGAGCTGAGTATCAACAGTTTGAGCCGGGCCAACCGAGCGAACTTGAACGCCGTCTGGAATGGTGAAGCCGCCCCCCACATCTCCCGATTGAACATAAACTAGGAAAGGACTAATAGAGAGAGGACTAATAGAGAGAGGACTAATAGAGAGAGGACTAATAGAGAGAGGACTAATAGAGAGAGAACTAATAGAGGTAAGGGCTATTGGATGTGGAGACTAAAAGAGCATGCCAGGGAGTAAGACTCACCTAATAGCGGGATGAGATAGAGGCGAGCCAAAAATGTGATGTTTCCTCTGATAGCTTGCCCGAAAAAAGCCAGCTTTGGCACAAGCTTTGATATATAAATGCCTATAAATGCCTGAATCCTAAGAGCTTTGTAGGCAAACGGCTAAAGGCTGACAAATACACTCATATAAGAGCGTTCTAAAAGAAGCGATCGCACCAAAGATATTACCGAGCCAATAAAGCTATCTACGAGCGGGTCAAGCTCACCTCTAGCTTTGTCTAGCAAGATTCTAAAAATTAACGCAGTCGAACAAACTTGAGGTGGCTCAGCAGCAAAAGTAGGAACAATATTGGCACTATAGGAAATGTCTGAATTGAAAATGAGTTCACCCATAGCGCCATTGCTAAGCACAAATCTCAAGGCCAAAACCGCATCTATTCTGGTCATTGATGACTCGCTCGATAATCTTCGTGTGCTGTCGGCAACGCTATCAGAATCAAACTACGATATCCGCTGCGCCAAAAGCGGTAAAATTGCGCTAAAGGCGATCGCCGCTGCACCGCCCGACCTCATTCTGTTAGATATTCAAATGCCCGATCTCAACGGCTATGAAGTCTGCCAGCACCTGAAGGCCGACAGCCAAACGCAGCATATTCCCATTATTTTCGTGAGTGCGCTAAACGAAGCGCTAGATAAAGTAAAAGCCTTCTCTGTCGGCGGCGTAGACTATATCACCAAGCCCTTTCAAGTAGCAGAAGTACTTGCACGGGTGCGCAACCAGCTAGACCTTCAGGCTGCGAAAGTGCAGCTCGCTCAGGCTGAGAAAATGGCCAGCTTAGGTCAGCTAGTAGCTGGCATCGCCCACGAAATTAATAACCCTATCAACTTCGTTCACGGAAACCTCGGCATTTTAGACACCTACACGCTAGATTTGATCCAGCTTATTGAGGCATATCAAGAGGAATATCCCAATCCGCCGGACAGCGTAAGGGAGATCACCCAAGAGATCGATTTAGCGTACTTAAAAACAGACTTACCTAAAGTCATAAAGTCTATGAGAGTCGGCACCAAGCGAGTGACCGATATTGTAAAATCGCTGCGCAATTTCTCGCGACTAGACGAAGTAGGCTACAAACAAACCGATATTCATGAAGGCATAGAAGGCACGCTGCTCATTCTAGAAAGTCGGCTAAGCGCAGGCTCAGAGTCGGTCATTGAGATCGTCAGAGACTATGGCGATCTCCCGCTAGTTCCTTGCCACCCGGCGGCCCTAAATCAGGTCTTGATGAACCTAATTGCCAACGCGATTGATGCGGTTGATGATGCGCAGCGATCGCACCTCGACAGCAAAAATCCGGCTCAGCGCTACCAGCCCAAAATTACAATTAGCACAGAGCAGGTAGCGCAGGCGATTATCATTCGAGTTGAAGACAACGGTTGCGGCATGTCGGAGTCCACAAAATCGTGCCTGTTTAGTCCCTTCTTTACAACCAAGCCCATCGGCAGAGGAACAGGGTTGGGGCTCTCTATTAGCCATCAAATTATTCAGGAAAAGCATCAAGGGCAAATGACCTGCCAGTCTCAAGCAGGCATCGGAACGCAGTTTACAATCGAGCTGCCCTTAAAAAAAGTCGCGAGCCAAATGGCGGAAGAGGTTCTATAAAAGTCTTGGCGCAAACCATCCGACTGCCGTCGTCTCTTCTGGCGATATCGAGATACATCCTGTTATATCAAGCTTAGAATTTTCTGCGCCTCAGCTATCCGAGCCTGCTGCTGTAGCAAAACCGCTAAGCTGCGATACGCCGCTTCCAACCGAGGAGAAAGCAGTTCTGCCGAGTTTTGTCTAAGAGATTCGCTCAGCACTACCGCCTGTTGATAAGACGCGATCGCACCTTCTAGCTCACCTATCTCTACCTGAACTTGCGCCATATTCACCAGCACATAAGCCGACTGATCTGGATAATTCAGCGCCTGGAAAATAGTCAGCGCAGCTTCGTAGGAATCCAGCGCTAGCGCATAGTCCCCAGCTAGCGCCGCTGCCTTACCCAGATTATTGAGAACGGCCACTTCTTGCGTGCGATCCCTCAGCTGTCGGTAAATCTCCGCAGCCGACTGAAGCACCGCTACGGCCTGCGCCGGTTGCTCATTCATCACATGCGCATAGCCTAGCTCTGAAAGCGCTTCAGCCTCAGCGGGGGCTATGCCAATCTGGCGAGAAAGCGCCAGCGCTTGGTTTTGATAAGCGATCGCTTGAGGATAGTTGGAAAGGTCTTTCTGTATTTGAGCGAGCAAAGAAAGCATTATCCGCTCGCCTTGAATATCGTCTACGCGCTGATAGAGATCGAGTCCGTAAGTGTAAGCTGCGATCGCCCGCTCCACCTGACCCGCCATCCGATAAGCACTACCCAAATTCAAATAGGCGCTGGGCTGGCTCTCTTCAATACCCGCCTGCTCGTAGAGAGCGATCGCCTCCTCGCTAAGCGCGATCGCCTCCTCTGCCTGCTCATCTAACCGATGAATCACGCTCAAATTTTCTAACATGCGGCCCTCGCCCGACAAATCGCCCCCGGCTTTATAGAGTAGCCGCGCACTCTGCCAGTGCTCAGCCGCACCCGCGCGATCGCCTCGGCCAAAAGATTGCAGACCCTGCTCCGCAAAAAAGCCCGCGCTCTGTAAGCGATCGCGATTAGTCGAAAGAAAGCTCTCTACGGTAGGTGCGCCCGGCTGCAGCTGAGCTGCGATCGCACCTGATGCCGCTGAATCTACCGAACCGATGAGGGCGATCGCCCCTAAGCTGATAAGCCCCAACTTAACCGCACGCTGGCCAAAGCTAAAGAACGAACGGCCCATCTTATCTGCGCAGATTTGCTTAGCGTTAGGGTTCAACATAAAAATAAAAATAGCGAATATTTAGTCAATTCAGCGGTGCTGTTGCAGTTCAGTATGCGCCAGTCACTGATGTACCTTTTATGACATCCGTATAACTACGGTGAGATCCGTACTGCTTTTCTTATCCGCAAAAAATATTTCGGCCTTTTAAGCATCAAGCCCAGGTAAGGACGGTAGAATCTCTCTTGACAGTCCAATAGGAAAAATTGATGAGCGCTTCTCAGCCCAGTCAGCTAGCCCAGTACCAGCAGCATCCCGTCAAAATCGGCGTGATTGGCGGCAGCGGCCTCTATCAAATGGATGCGCTAACCGATGTAGAAGAAGTCAGCGTAGAAACACCTTTTGGATCGCCCTCAGATGCGCTCATTGTCGGCAAGCTAGCGGGCGTACCCGTCGCCTTTCTCGCCCGGCACGGTCGCGGCCACACACTCACGCCATCCGAACTTCCTTTTAGAGCAAACATTTACGCCATGAAGGCACTCGGCGTTGAATACTTAATTTCGGCCTCAGCAGTCGGGTCACTCAAAGCAGAAGCCAAGCCAGTCGATATGGTAGTGCCCGATCAGTTCATCGACCGGACCAAAAATCGAGCCTCTACCTTCTTTGGCGAAGGCATTGTCGGCCATATCTCCTTTGGCGATCCGGTCTGCGGCAACTTAGCCCAAGTACTAGCCGATGCCGTCGAGTCGCAGCAGTTTGAGGAAGTCACGCTGCACCGGGGCGGCACCTACGTTTGTATGGAAGGCCCCGCTTTTTCCACCAAAGCAGAATCGCAGCTGTACCGCAGTTGGGACGCCACCGTCATCGGTATGACTAACCTCCCCGAAGCCAAGCTAGCAAGAGAAGCCGAAATTGCCTACGCAACCCTAGCCATGGTGACAGATTACGACTGCTGGCACCCCGACCACGACAGCGTAACCGTAGAAATGGTCATTGGGAACTTGCAGAAAAATGCGGTAAACGCACAAAAGGTAATTACAGAAGTTGTACGCCAGCTAAACGAGAACCCGCCCACCTCAGAAGCTCACTCAGCGCTAAAGTTTGCCATCATTACGCCGCTAGACAAAGCACCTGAGAAAACCAAAAAGAAGCTAGATCTATTGCTGAAAAAGTATCTGTAGATCACGTTGGTTCGAGATCTGGAAACACCTGGAGATTTGGTTGTACCAGCAGCCAACGCACTAAGTCTTGCCAATCAGAGGAGGCTAACAGCGCGCGCATATCTATTGGGCTACCCGCATCTAGCGAAAAGCTAGCAAAGCTCTCTGCCCAGTGAGTCAACGCCTCCGTCGGTAAATAGGGAGAGTAAGACCAGGCCCGCTGCAAATAGTCGGCCATCTCTGATAAATAGCCCGTGCTTTGCAAATACCAAGCAGCCCATATCAAGGTGTGGTAGCGCACCGAGCTTTCGAGCAGTTGGGCCGCTGCGGGTAGCTCAGGCTGCTCGAAGAATTTATCTAAGAACTTAGCGAGATCTCTAGCTTGCACTAACCCATTACCCATAGCGCTACCAGACCGCTGCCGATAGCTAACAGCAACCTCTTTTAGCCAGGCGGCTGGGCAGCCGCTAACCGCCAATCGACTCACCAAATCCACATCTTCCGCAGCTTGAAACGCAGGGTCGAAGCCGCCCACTTTTACAAGCCAGCCTCTACGAACCATCAGCGCACTGGGCAAAACCGGTTTGTACCGCAGCCAGCTAGCCAGCGTCAGCTCAGGCGCAACGACCCAGGGCGTTACCACAGAAATAACTTGCTCAGACTCAGTAACTCGCTGCCAGCCGCTCTGCACCAGCCCCAGATCGGGATCGGCCATAAACAAACTCGCCTGCCTAGCTAGCTTATTGGGCAAGTACCAATCATCAGCATCTAGAAAAGCCACCAGCTCTCCTTTAGCAACTCGAATGCCGTGGTTTCTTGCAGCGCAAACCCCTTGATTAGGTTGATAGAAATAGCGCAGCTCAGGTTTAAAATTAAGCTGAGAAAAAGCATCGACGACACGACGCGTATCGTCGGTAGAGCCATCATCAACAACAATAATCTCGCTTACTGCTTGAGCGATCGCACTTCTGATCGCTTTAGCCAGATATTGCTGACAGTTATAAGTAGGAATAACAACGCTGATAGTTGGCACAAATTTTCTATTAGCAGTGAATGTGTATGAATGAACATAATGGTGAGCGCGATCGCTTATACCATGAAAGAGAATACAGGATTAACCCTTACTTCTACGCGAATATTTTAGTGCAAATATTTGACTAGCGGCGCTCAAAATAGCTAGCGGCTGATATCGAAGATGTATAGGTTGTATTTACAGATACTGAATAAAGAACGAGCAGACCGTTAGACTACAAACCATTCGTCACAAGCTGTTTATAGAGAGATCTATCAAGTATGCACTCAAAGCTTGCGCCTTTCAACAAAGCCTATTACCTCTGAAAACTACTATATTAATGAGTTTCAGCCTTTATTAGTTTCAGCATCTAAGTACGTTTTAACCATTAACGTAACAAAAAAGAAAAAGAAATTAGTGTTTTCGCGCATCCAGTGATTCTTTCACTACTCAGTAGCTGCTTTGGAGGCTTCTTTACGCGAACTTTACAAAGTTCATCAGTCTTTAACGTTAATGTATGTTTGTCCGTACAGTTATTTGCCTGTCGCTAAGAACGCAAGAAGCAAAGCGGGGTAGGTCATTTCTGATGCTTAGCTTTATCACCTCTGTTTTGCATTGTTTATTTTGCGTTGTCTATATGGTTTTATAGCTATATAGCTTCATCTCTAAGCAGTCGCAAAACAGTCGCAAGATAAGCCCAAAGAATTGTTGTAGCCAAGCAAAAAAAGCAAGGGATTTTGCTTTTTTTTCCAAGGGAGACGTCCAAACACCAATCTCAATTTAGTTTTCAACA
>Ga0115546_1000814_pt1 | contig 20430 bp, 19 predicted proteins | sample COGITO_mtgs_1004_FD_87186 | JGI IMG/M metagenome (GOLD analysis project Ga0115546, IMG submission 87186) | Pelagic marine microbial communities from North Sea - COGITO_mtgs_100413 | ecosystem: Environmental > Aquatic > Marine > Epipelagic | place: Germany:Helgoland, sampling site Kabeltonne...
CCGGGCACCGTCATTGATCCCAAAAATTTTAATCCTGAAAACTTAGAACCCAGCAAACTTCGAGAAGACGAGAACGGCAGTTACTTCATTTTGCCTGCCCACTCCTACGGCCTTGGCGTGGCACTAGAGCGACTGCAAATGCCTAATTACATCACCACTATCTGCATTGGCAAAAGCACCTATGCTCGCTGCGGCATTATTGCCAACCTCACGCCTGCCGAAGCCGGATGGCGCGGCTATCTGACCTTAGAATTCTCAAACTCTTCTAGCGCTGACTGCCGCATTTACGCAAATGAGGGTGTTGTTCAGCTTCTGTTTTTAGAAGGCGAGCCTTGTCAGGTGAGCTACGAAACTCGACGCGGGAAATATCAAGACCAACCGGAAGCGGTGACGATTGCTCGCATATAGTTCGCATACAGTTATAGAAGGCAAACAAAATTAGCTTCGACTACGCCGCCAGTTGAACCAGTTTTCAGCCCAGTCTCGTCGCCAATGACCAATTTGCCAGAGTGACTGACGCGATCGCACCACACACTCTGCGACCAGCTTCACCAGTCCCTGCCCACTCAAGCTGCCGTCATCTAAATCTGTAAGGGGCTTGCCTACCCACTTCGAGAGCAAACAGGCTAGCCCTTCGGCCCCTTCGCCCAATAGATGAACGCCCATTAAGCGATCGCTTACTACAACCAGCTTGCAATACATCGGTAGCGGGCTAACGCGACTTAGATCGGTACTACCTGCGCTACTTGCGGTTAGCACCTGTGTTTTCACAATGCCGTATTGACGAATGGCCTTGGCCTCGGTCATTCCCACGCAAGTATAGCGGTCGTATCCTTGAACAACAGCGCGATAGTCCACGTTTTCTTGGGGCAAAAATAGCGCATTCTTAACGGCTAGCCTAGTTTCATACTCAGCCGAGTGCGCATTTACAGACTGATCTATCGCTGGGCCGCAGGCGAATAGGCGAGGATGCGCTGTTTTCAGCTTATGGTTGACGCTCAAATACGAAGACTTGGTTGATTTGTTCACAAAATCAGGCAGGGTTAAGGCGGGTTCTCCTGGCTCTATGTTCAAAGTGAAACCTGTATTCAAAGTGAAACGATCGCCGCTGGTGATGGGCGTAATTTCGATGCCTGCCGCTATAAGCTGCGATCGCACTAGCCGCCTCATATCTTTGTCTGCCTCCGGCAGTATCGGCACTCGCGTAGGGACTAGCCGCACGTCTACGCCTACGGCTGCTAGGGCTTCAGCCCAAGCAATTGCCAGTATAGAGCCGCCTACTACGTTCACTGACTCAGGCAGCGTAGAAGAGGCTAGCAGTGGCATTGCAAAGGGAACTCGCCCATAGGCCGCGATCGCACCTCGAGCGCTTAGTCGCCTGTGCTCTGTTGTTACCACCATTCGATGCGACAAACGCGCTGGCCGCTCTAGCACTACGTCCACGCCGCTAGCGCTCAGTCTTGCAACCGAAAGCGTGGACTCAGACTCGGCTGCAATTTGGCTCCAAGCGATTAATGCTGGCCAAGTCAAGGACCCTGTTGCCTTTTTATAGCCAAACCATTCCCCGACCGCCTGCCGTCGCTTTACCTGGCCTAACTGTTGCAAACCCAGCAGCAAGACTTTTTGTCTTTGCCCGTCGTCAAAAAGTCCTGGCGGTTCTACTAGCGCCACCCGAGCGCCATAGCCGACGGCTGTCATCGCCGCGATTCGTCCTTCTCGTCCGCCGCCTAAGATGACCAGATCGTAGTCAGATGCCATCGCTCGCCTCAGACAGAACCGGCAGTATATCGGCGATCGCCTTGACCAACCGCGTATTCTCATCTTGCGTCTTTACCGCTACTCGAAAATAGCGATCGCTTAATCCATCAAAGCTCATACAGTCGCGAATATAAATTCGATGGCGCTTTAGCAACGCTGCTTGCAGTGCCACTACCGATTTCTCGCAGCTCACCAGTAAGAAATTTACGCAACCTGGCATCGGAGATAGCCCAGATATTGCTGAAAGCTCGTTATATAGCTGTTTGTTTGCGGCAAAGAGCCAATCCCAAGTCTTTTTTTGAAACGCTGTATCTTGCAGCGCTGCAATCCCAGCAGATATTGCCAGTGTGTTGACAGACCAGGGATCTCGCCATTTTTGCCAGCGCTCTAATATCTTGGGTTGGGCGATCGCATAGCCTAGCCGCAGCCCCGGCATACTGTAAAACTTCGTGAGCGAGCGAATCACTACCAAATTCTCAAACTTACTTACCCAGTCGATGACGCTCTGCGATCGCTCAGGCGGCAAAAAATCCATAAACGCCTCATCGACCACCACCAAACCCAAACGAGAAACAACAGAGTGCACTTGTTCTCTATCAAACAACGCGCCGGTTGGATTATGAGGATTATTTAGCAACAGGCCGCACTGCTTGAGGTCTACAGGTTGACTTAACAGGCTTTGTTGCCAATTTGGCGCATCCAAGCAAGGAACTTTAGTTAGGGCGCCGTCAAAAGCTTGTAGCGCCCGGTCGTAATCGCTGAACCCTGGCGATAGACAGAAGCAGGCCTGCATTTGAGCCAAATCTCTTGCCGCCCAAGTGAGTAATTCTGCTGCGCCGTTGCCGGGCATGACGGATTCGATAGGGATATTGTGATGTTGCGCGATCGCTCGGCTCAAATTTTTATAGGCCGGATCGGGATAGTTCCGCACCGACAAGAAATCCGCCTGAACCGCCTCACGTACAGAGCGAGGTGGCCCAAGCGGACTGATGCTAGCTGAAAAGTCTAGCAGTTCGGCAGGAGCGCAGTGTGCTAAGCCAGCGGCCCAGGCTAAATTGCCCCCATGAACGGGTCTAGACATCATAAGGAAATCGGCAAACGAAGATTTACTTCTTCTTTTTACCCGCAACCATCTCCTTGAACTGCTTGCCCGCAGAAAACGCAGGGACAGTGGTTGCTGGGATTACCATGGTATCGCCAGTTTTAGGGTTACGACCTTCGCGTTCTTTACGAGCGCGTGGTTCAAATGAGCCAAAGCCCACCAAAGTTACCTTTTCGCCCTTAGACACGGCTTCCATAATGGACTCTACGGCTGCAGAAATGACGGCATCCGCCTGCTTCTTCGTCACCGAAGACTTCTCTGCAACGGTATCAACGAGTTCACCTTTATTCATGCTTATCTCCTAGAAGAGTGATTGAGTACTCAGATTTTAAGTGGACTACACATTGCCCGATGGCAAAATTTAAACTTTTCATGAGGCACCCACCGAAGTGCGAAGGCAAGGAAAAACAGCGACCGCTGAAACCCTTGAAACCTCATGAATTTTACTGCCCCATTCTAAGGGGTACTTGAGCCATATGAACAGAGAAAACCTTTAATTTGTATGGATTTGGGGGATTTTCCAAGAAAGTTCATAGTTCTTGAGAGAAAAATTAAGTATTCTGACTTGACAAAAAGCCGACGCCTTCTGAATTTTTCAGAAAACGTCGGCTTTTTTAGTCATATTCTTTGATAAGGCGCTAGAAACCTCTGCCTACTGCGCTTCTCTATCTTCTAGGAGTTGTTGTACATCCTCACCGGGTTGATAGCGATAGCCATAGACGCTCGCATCGGAATCGTCCAATATCTGAGGCGTTAGAAGCACAATCAGCTCGCGACGGTCGTTGTTTCGACTAGTGCTTCTAAACAGTGCGCCTAGTAATGGAATATCTCCAAGCAAAGGAACTTTAGAAGTGGTGACTCTATCGGATTCTTGAATAATTCCTGAGAGCACCAGCGTTTGACCGTCTCTTACCCGCACTTGACCCGAAGTAAGCTGCCGCTTGGAGAGTAAGATAGCTGTTCCTTGATCGCCAATTTGAAATTCATCTGTAGGCGCAGAGATAGACGGTGCTACAGACAGGTTTACAAAGCCGTTGTCGTCAATTTGGTCGATCTGTACCTGTAGGTTTAACCCGGCGTCTGCTTTCTCAAACGTTGTTGTTGTCAAAATGCCAGCGTCGGTTGTCTCTCGGTCGATAGTAATGTTTGTGATGACCTCTTGAGTGAGCTGTACAGCGGCGGTTTGGCCTTCTTGAACGACTAACGTTGGATCGGTTACGATTTTCGCTTGGCCATTCGTCACAACAGCTTGTAGCTGTGCTAAAAACTGCGTTGCTAAATTGATTGCACCGCCGCTCGCAATGCCTGCTAGACTACGGCCTACTTGAGATGGGTTTAGCCCTGTGAAGTTGGGATATGACTCGCCTAGGTTGATGAGTCCTAGGCCACCTGTTTGCGTCACGTTTGTATTGCCCGCGCCAAACGAGAAGCTAGTACCAAAAGCATCTAGTGCGTTTAGGTTGACGTCGATTACGCGCAGGTTAACCGCTACCTGACGGCGGCGTAGGTCGAGCTGAATGAGCTGAGCTGAGGCAATTTCAATTTGACGGGGCGTACCGACTAACGTTAGAGAATTTGTCCGCTCGTCTCCAATGACTTGCAATCCTCTTAGCAGTGGATTTGAATCTTCAAAATCCGCTCTTTGGTTTTCTACTCTCGATTCGGTCGTAGACTGAGTTTCTGTTACGTCTGTACCGCCGCCGACTTCTACTGCGTTAACGCTGGTGACTAGGCGATCACGTGATACTGCTGTCTCAGCGCCCATGGCTACCAAGAAATTCAACGCAACGCTTACATCGACCTGGTTTAACCGAACGCTGCGAACCAACACGTTGCGAGCGCTATTCGGTAGCTGAGGCCCGACGAATATAGTGCGCCCGACCTTGTTCGCTTCTAGGCCAGAAAGCTGAAGCACATAGTTAAATACGTTTTGAACAGGCTCGTTTTCAATGTCTAGCGAAACGCGCACATCTTCCGCAGCTTCGCCTTCTTCCGCACTGGTAAAGGCCAAGTTCAGCCCGGCGGCACGAGCTAATAGCGAAAGCACTTCACGCGCAGACGCGTCTCGTAAAACCAGCCGAGGCACCCGCTCAGCTGTTCCTAAATCAATCAAATCCAAAGTGGCGTCGATATCAGATACCGAGAGGTCGCCTACGGGAGGTGCGATCGCTCTAGGCAGGAACGGAGGCGCAGCATTGAGTGAGGGTGCAGCTACGGGTGCGCCGTCAATAATAACTTCTGGATTCGGCACCAAAATATCGGGCACCTCTTCATTCTGCTGAGCCAGCTTAAAGGGTTCAATGACCGTTGGAGCCGCCGATTCAGTGGAGATTCCCGATTCAGTAGAGGCCACCGATTCAGCCGGAATCATCTTGATAGCCTCTGGTAGCGCGGACGGAACGGCCTTAGCACCTGCGCGAGTATCAAGAGAGAGACTTACGCCAGCCTTGGACGTTTTCTCAATCTCACCGATCGGCGCTTTACCGTTGCCTTCTACTGTCAAACGTACCTTGTCAGCACCTAGTGACTTCAACGTCACTGACTTGATACCCGCAGAAGGATTCTTTTGAGTAAAGCTTTCGCCCTCATTTAGATCTAACTGAGCGTGAGCAATGTCAGCTTGCAAAGTTTTGCCAGAACGAGCCGTTATGACTTGAGGCGTATCTCCAGAGGTTTTGAGCGATAGAGATAATCCTGCTCGCGTCTTTTTCAGGTTCACACCTTCCACGACGGTCTTGGCACTAGCAGATGAAGCTATAGCTAGAGGGCCAGCGACAGCGGCTAAGGCACCGCTAATCATCAGGCTTCTAAAATTAAGACGACGTTTCACAGATCACTCCTTGAGGACAAACTAGGAAAAAGAAAAAGAATCGAACGAACGTTGAGCATCAAAGCAGTAGAAAAGCTAGTTACTCGCCTTCTACAACCTCCTCTACAACCGGCGCAGATACATCAGGTGGCACATCGGCGTTGGCCGTTGGCATCAGCGCATCTATCTCAAACGAAGTTGTAATCGGCGTCTTAGGCTGAATAACGACCTGACCGCCCGAGCCGATGACGGTCTCTGGAACCACTTCGCCGCTCGCAATTTGGAAATTGCGTACCATTAGCAGTGGTTCTAGGCGTTCTAAATTGCGCAAAATGGACTGAGTTTGGGCAAAGTCTCCAGAGAACTGAACAGAGTAGGTTTCTTTACGCAGCTTGCCGTTTACCCCATCGCCTAAAGAGCTATCTGCTACCACTACTTTCTCTCCGGGCGTAAACGACCTGAGCTGAGCGTCTACTAAAATGGCCGGGATGCCTCGGCTAAGGACCTGGTTGCGAACACTGCCTAGTGAAGCATTGCTGCTTTCAATTCGCTGGTTAATATCTAGCAGCAGCGTATCCATCGTCCTTTCGTTGGCAAAGAGCGAGTAAACGTTTCGCCGCCTTTGCATCGCGGCTTCTAACTCGGCTTCTAGCTTGGCGATGTTCTGTAGCTGCTGGGCCTGCGAGACTAGCTGACCTTCTTTGGCCGCGATATCTGCGCGCAGCGTTGCATTCGCTGCGGCTACGGGCTGCACTACTTTAACGAACAGATAGCCCACGCCGGCTAGCCCTAGAATCGCAATCATAATCCCGATGATCTGTGGCGATAGCTCGATGCCGAACACCACGGGATTTAGGGGTTCGTCAATAAAGTCGGCATCGTTTGACGGAATAAAATCTCCAGCGGCAGACATTATTTAAGTGCTCCTGTTTCTTGAAGGGCGCGAATTCTAGCAGCAAGTCCGGTAGATTCTTGCTGGCGGTTTAACTCATCGAGCAGTTCCGTTGCGGGGATACTCTTGATGTCACTAGCGATGGTATAGCTGACTAGCGCTAAAGGCTCGCCAGTATCTGGGTCGCCTGGACAGCGTCCTGGCACAATCTCACCTAAGTCGGCTTTGGTAATTTCGACCGATTTGCTTTCTAAGAAAGGAGAATTCTGTAGCGTTAGCATAAAGTCGTTAACGTCATCGAACGAACAGGCGTTGCCGGATAGTTCTAGTCCGCCTGCTGCGGAAACCGGAGCAACTGCAGAAGCTCCGGTTTCCGCAGTTGCTGCCGCTTCGCCTTCAGCCGGTGCAGTTTGTGCGAGCTGAGAGATTTGCGTCCGGCTAGGCGTTCTGCCTTGCACGTCTCGAACAATGGCCGACCAAGGGCGAATGCGTTCGAATACGCCTGCTAGCGCCGTGATTTCTGAGTCGATGGCCTGCGTTTGCTGGCGAACCGTATCGACTTGAGCCAGCTTTTGCTGAAGTTCGGCTAGCCGCGAATCTAGTTCGGTTTGCTGGGCCATCAGACCTTTTTGCTGACTCTGTAAGATCATCCAGTAGCCGCCGACGCCTGCTAGTGCTGCGATCGCAACGCCCACGCCAATCAGCAAAGGCAACTTAGTGGTGCTTGGCGCCGAACGTTGCGCAACAGGCACAATCGCTTCAACCGGACGGTCTTTGCGATCATTGAGAAAGTTAATGTCAATTCCGTACATGTTTTAGATCTCCCTTAAGCCCAAACCGAGTACTGTTGCTAGCCCTGAGCGCTGGGCTGAAGAAAGCTCCTCATCTGTTTCAAGTGCTAGGGCATCGACCGGATCGACCGAGCTAGCGGGCAGCCCCAGCCGCTGAGAGAAGAATTCATCTAGATTGCCAATTGCGCTACCTGGCCCGGCTAGTAAAAGCTGAGCTACTTCCATGTCTTCTCCCTGATTAAGATAAAAATCGATTGAACGGCGCAGCTCGTCAGATAAGTCGCTGAGCACTCGCAGCATGGCGGCTGTTCCTGGATTCATCCCACCTTTAGGCCCGCCTGCCATTGGCCCCGGTGGAATAGACATCCCCTGAAGCAAATCGGCATTGCGAGAAGGCGGTAGGTTCATCGCTCGGCTCAGCGCATTCTGAATCTGTGAAGTTCCTAGCGGCACCGTTCTCGAAAAGTGGGGAATGCCATCTACCACAATTGAAATTTCAGTGCTCTCGTACTGAATATCGACGATTGCTGCCGCCTCTTGCGAGGTGAACTGTCGAAGCTGTTCGCGGATGGTGCGAATTAAAGCAAAGCTGCTAGTCTCTAGAACGCTTAGGCTTAGGCCCGCTTGGGCAAAGGTTTCAGCGTAGCTATCTGTGATATCTTTTTTGACAGCAACTAGCAGCACCTGTACCTTCTCGATCCCATCGTCATCGACAAAGAAGCCTAGCTTTTGATAGTCCACGTCGGCTTCGTCGCGAGGAAACGGTAGGTACAGGCTAGCCTCCTGATTTAGCACCATCTCACGCAGCTCGGCGTCGTCTAGCTCGGCGGGCACCGGAATTACGCGGGTGACGGCTCGCCCAGGTACGGCTGCCGCTGCTTGGGTCGCTTTAATTTTTCCTTCGGACAGGGTCGATTGAATAATTTCAGCCATTGTTGGACTATCCACAATCTGGCCTTCCTCAAAGACTCCTTCAGGAATTTCAGCCGTCGCTAGGGTCTGCAACTTGATTTTTTGTCCCTGCTTTTTGAGGCGAGCAATGTTGATGCGCTCAGGGGTTAGCTCAATACCAACGCCTGGCGATTTTTTGGAAAATAAAGACTTGAGTCTGTTCACAATTGCGATCGCCCGCTTATATAACGACTAAGTAATAACGACTGAGAATAACGTCCGGATTCGAACTCTAGACTGCCCAAATCCCAACAAAAAAATTACATTTGACCCAGATGAACTTAGGTGCTTCTCCCCAGGCAAACAGTGCTTTTATTTGCTAATCAATCCGTGCTTCAAGCCGCATGCTAACCGTTGATTTCAGCGCTTGGCCATCCGTAAAAAAGTCACGCTTGGCCGGGCACAACCACTCGAGCGTCTAGCTAACTAAAGTAAGTCGGTAGACAACATAGAAATATAGCGATGACCGCTTGCAGCTCGATATCTCAAGCTACGAGAAAGCACTGATGGTCGAATATCAAGCTCGGATAAAATGACTTCAAACCGCTACAGTACTTACGAAAATGCGCTGACAGTGCAGTTTGCCCAATCCAAAGATGTAACAAACAGTCTTGATATACGCGTCCTTTCACTGACAGCTGAAGAACGCTTTAGCGCCGCTGTCTCTAACGATCTGTCTACTGCTGGCCCATAACCATCGGCCATTGCTGTAAAGTCATAAGCCATCACGACTGCTGTTAACACAAGCTCTAAACATGTTCTTCATCCGCCATTGGAAACGGTTCTTGACCTTTGCCTTCATTGGTCTTTTCTCTAGCTGGCTCATTAGCTGTGGGAATACCAACGATGCTGCCAACTCGTCTGGTAATGCTGGCAAAACCGAAGTCGAGTTCTGGACGATGCAGCTCTCTCCCGACTTTGATGACTATTTCAACACTCTGATTGCTAACTTCGAAGCCGAGAACCCAGATATTGCAGTCAATTGGCTCGATGTGCCCTGGTCTGATATGGAGAAGAAGATCCTCTCTGCGGTTTCTGCTAACAACGCGCCGGATGTGGTTAACCTTAACCCCGACTTTGCCTCGCAGCTAGCGGCTAAAGGGGCCTGGCTATCGTTAGATGACAAACTCTCCGAGTCGGAGCAGGCCACTTACTTGCCCGGTATTTGGCAGGCCACTCAGCTCAACGGCAGCAGCTTTGGATTTCCTTGGTATCTCACTACTCGAGTGACGCTATATAATACGGCGCTGCTAGAGGAGGCGGGCGTTAGTGAGCCGCCTACCACTTTTGAGGCGCTCGCTACGGTCGCTAAGCAGGTTAAAGACAAAACGGGTAAGTACGCTTTCTTCATTAGCTTTGTGCCTGAGGATGCCGCCGATGTGCTTCAGTCTTTTGTGCAGATGGGCGTTCCTTTGGTAGACGAGTCTGGCCAGGCGGCTTTTAATACGCTGGAAGGGAAGAAAGTATTTCAATACTGGACCGATATGTACCAGCAGGAACTACTTCCTCAAGAGGTGCTAACTCAAGGACATGCACAGGCCATTCAGCTCTATGAATCTGGTCAGACGGCCATATTGGCTTCGGGCGCGGAAAAGCTAGACAGTATTGCTCAGAACGCGCCTACGATCGCAGAAGTGACTAAAAGCGCGCCTCAAATTACGGGCAGCACTGGCAAGATCAACGTTGCTGCGATGGATTTGGTCATTCCTCAGGCTACCGATGCGCCAGAAGCGGCGTTGGCCTTTGCTACCTACGTAACTAACGATGCAAATCAGCTTGAGTTTGCAAAGGAGGCTAACGTTTTACCGTCTACTGTTAAGGCCGCTAGCGATAGCTACTTTAGCGAAGTGCCCGATTCAGCTTCACCGGTAGAAGTTGCTCGTTCGGTGAGTGCTTCTCAGCTGGGCGGCGCAGAAGTGCTGATTCCGGCCATGGAAGATGTTAAGGAGTTGCAGAAGATTGTCTACAACAATTTGCAGGCTTCTATGTTGGGAACGAAAACGGTGGATCAAGCTGTTACTGATGCGGCTGACGAGTGGAATAACCGGTAGTGGTTAAACGCATTGAGGCTTTTTGATCGATCGGCTCAGCGCGGATCGTTCGACCTGCCATCAGTAGCCACCCAGCGTGCCCTGTCTTTTTGCTTTGCGCTCGGCCCATCGAAAGACAATGATGCCAATGGCAAAGTAGATTAATCCGTTGGCTAGTGCGATCGCCCAAAGTCCCCAGTCTAAGGTCTCGCCTCTAGCCATGAGTCCTCTGAGTAGCCCAATGCTAGGCAAAATCGGCAGCATATGAGCAACCGTTCTCGCTGTCCCTGTCCACTCTTCAGTAGGGGTAGCCAGCAAAAACAGCAGCACAAACTGAAATAGTCCTAATAGCTGCTGCACCCGCTTAAACACTAGGGCCAGCGAACCTGCTAAAAAGGCCAGCCCCGAAGCCGCCAGAATCAGCGTTAGTAATGGCAGCAACAGTAGGGAAGGAAACGATAGCTGGCTGCCCGTGATCCATAAAATCAGCCCTAGTACTACCAAAATTAAGAGCATTCGCAGGGTTAAATTAGCGACGGCCCTAACTAAGAACACCTTGAACGCGCCGAAAGGAGATAGAAAAACCTGCTCTAATGTGCCTGTTTGCGACTCTAGCTGAAGGCTAGTGGCCGTGTCGTTCAAGATGTAGAGCACCAGCGTCCAAGTGACATAGCCAACGACTAGCGAATCTAGGCGATCGCCAAAAGCATTTGCAGACCCAGCCATGTACTGCGTGCTAAAAAAGATGCCGTAAAACACCGCCGTTAAAATCACAATCCCACCAATGACCTCGGTGGGATAGCGCAGCGTCTGAAGCCAGGTTCTTTTGAGTTCACCTATAAATAGATCAATCATTGCTGAGTCTCCGAGGCTGTAGGTGAAGGCGCTGTAGGTAAGGGTGCTGTCGGTAGGGGTGTCGTAGTGCGATCGCCCTTCGGATCTACTGGGCTATCAGACTGTACTAGCCGTAAAAATGCATCTGTCAAATCAGCTTTATCTTGGCGTACATCTACTAACGGCAGTGGATCGAGAATGCTAAAAATTTGGTAGATGTTGGCAGAATGCCTGCTAGTTAGCTGAGCTGAGCCCTTCTGATGCTTCGCAGCAGGCGGCGCGTAGTGAATAACCTGGTTGTTAACGCGAGCGCCTAACTTTTCTAGCGCCAATTTGCGAGAGACATCTAGCGTTCCGGCCACTTCAATGCGGTAGGCCGATCGGTCTGAAAATTGCTGAATGAGCTCTTGAGTTGGCTTTTCAGCCACAATCTCTCCGCGCCGAATTACCGCCACTCGATCCGATAGCTCCTCAGCCACGTTGAGCTGATGAGTGGTTAATAGAATCGCGCAGCCTGAATCTGCGACCTGTCGAATGAGCGTCTTTACCGTTTCGCCGGCTTCTACATCTAGACCCAGCGTCGGTTCGTCTAGCAGCAGTAGCTTGGGTTCGTGAATGAGGGCAACTGCGATCGCAATTTTTTGCTGCATTCCTCGCGACAGCTTTCGCACAGGTTCTTTTTGCTTATCGACTAACTCAAAGCGTTCTAATAGCTCTAGTCCGCGCTGCCGAGCCATCCGCCGAGGCAGCTTTCTAAGTACACCAAAGTACTCCAAATTTTCTAGAGGCGTCAGCCGCCAGTACAAATTGCGGTTGCCCTCTAGCACAGCGCCGACTCCGCGCAGCGCATCTGGCTGCCGATGCGGGTCTTTCCCGGCAATTCGCACCCATCCAGCATCAGGATAGATTAGCCCGGCAATCATTTTAATCGTCGTCGTTTTTCCAGCTCCGTTTGGCCCCAAAAAAGCCAGCACCTCACCTGGATAAAGACTTAAAGACACCCCTCGGACCGCCTCGAACTGGCGTTTGCCCCGGCCATAGAACTTGCGCAAATCCTTCGACTCAAGCGCGAAGGCAGCAGACGCCTTGGTAGGCAAACTATCAGTAGGCAAACTATCAGTAGTCATTGAACAGTAGTCATTGAAGGTTGGTGACGCTCGAAGCAAAGCGTTTGATAAAACTAGAGCACCATCGTAACGCGCTTACCTCTCGGATAGCGTAAAGCTCCTGGGCTGAAAACGGGCTGCAAAAAATGCCGGTTGAAATTTTTGGTGCTAGTTTTCGGGTGCAGATAGGGCTGGGCATCTACTCCTAAAGATGGATAAGGCTGCCCAAACTTAATAAAGATATAAGAATGCGTTAACATTTAGTTACAACCTTGTAGCTATCTTAACAGAAGCTTCATTTTCACTTGCTTTCATTCAACTAAGCCACAGGTGAGAAGCCTAGGTGAGTTGGGCGCCAAGGTTACTCATTAATGACGGTCGGTATGACTTTTTTTGATATCAGCGAATCCATTGCATCTTCTACGCTTATTCAGCATCGAGAACAGTACGCAAACGGCTATTCGACTACCTATTCAGATGAAGCCGGTGGGCTGCAAAACCCTCTCGAATTAGCTAAAGCTCACTTAAGCCTTTTAGCAGATGGGTTCGTAGGGCAAGGTAGCATTGTCGCCGAAAGCTTCGCTAAAAGCCTGGCCGAAAAGATGTGTTTCACCTCTATTGACCAGGCATTTATTCTATGGGGTGCCGCTTCGGCTGTCATCTTTTCTCTAGCGCAGTTTTCTTTACTGAGTTGGACCACTCAGGCTGTGATAGATGCAGCTATTACCGGCGCTTGCATTACCTGGACCTCCCGACTAACTTGGCAGATCGCTGAAGACGCAAATCTGCGCTGGGTGGTTTTTCTTTGGGCTGCGCTGATGGCTAGCGGTATGGCGCTCACGGCCTACGGCATATTTTGCGGCGTCGGCGCAATTTTGATCGATCTTTGTCCTCTATGGCTAGGACTCTGCACTTTAGGATACGGCGCTATGGGAATGAAGATGCGATCGCGCAGCTTCACCGCCGCTGCGCTGGTTCACGGCATCGGCATCTTTAGCGTTTCTTTCGCTCCCTCCTGGCAGTTCCTCGCCAGTGGACTCATCATGGCGCTTACCCTTTTCTTCTTCTCAGTTGTCCCTTGGGATATGCGTACTGTGCCGACGACTGGCGAGCCTTGCTAAGTTTGTCTTTGTAGCGCCGATTTCTAGCGCAGATTCTAGATGGGTGGTTGCAATCTAGCTACCTGATAAAACGTACCATCATCTATCAAAACGTCTATTTGTTCTACCGTTAAGGGGCGGCTGTACCAGTAGCCTTGAGCATAGTCACAGCCCATTTTGCTCAGCACGGCAATTTGCTCGACTGTCTCAATCCCCTCTGCGAGTACCTTGAAGTTAAGACCTTTAGCGAGCGCAATAATGGTGGAGGCGATCGCCGCGTCGCTCGGACTATCGACTAGATCCATTACAAAAGAACGGTCAATTTTAATGGTGTCGAGCGGAAAGTGCTTGAGTACGCTTAGAGACGAATAGCCTGTGCCAAAGTCGTCCATGGCGATTTGGATGCCCGCGTGTGAAAGCTTTTTAAGAATGTCGATGGCATACTTTACGTCATGCATCGCCGCGCTTTCAGTCACCTCTAGCTCCAGATAGCGAGGGTCGAAGCCTGTGGACTTGAGAATTTGCATAATCGATCTTGCCAGGCTGCTGCGCTGAAATTGCTGCGCCGATAGGTTTACCGCTAGTCGCAGCGCCGGAAAGCCGCGCTGTCGCCATCGTCCATACTGATAGCAAGCTTCCTGTAGTACCCACTGACCGATCGACTCTATCAGCCCGGTTTCTTCTGCAATTGGAATGAATTTGTTGGGCGGAATAAGTCCTAGCACCGGGTGCTGCCAGCGAATGAGAGCCTCTAGCCCGATCCACTCGCCGGTTGCTAAATCCACTTGAGGCTGATAGCACAAGAACAGCTCGTGGTTATCTAATGCCTTGCGCAAATCGGTTTCCAGATTGAGCTGAGTTCGCGCATTGGCGTTAATTTCCTCAAAATAGACCTGGAAGTTATTGCGGCCTCTAGACTTAGCCTGATACATGGCTGCGTCAGCGTTTCGCAGCAGCGTTTGTCCGTCTCGGCCGTCGTAAGGCGCAAGTGCAATTCCTAAACTAGCGGTGACAAACAGCTCTTGGTCTTTCACCTGAAAAGGCGCCGATAGCTGTTTTAGAATGCGTTCTGCAATATGCGTAATATCTTCAGCAGAGCGTAATCCTGGCAGCATTATCGTAAACTCATCACCGCCCCAACGAGCGACAACATCATAGGCTCGTAGGCTGTTCCGCAATCGTTCTGCAACCTGCTGTAGCAGACAATCACCGGCTTCGTGGCCCAAGGTGTCATTGATGTTTTTGAACCGATCCAAATCGAGAAAAGCGACGCCCAGCATAATGTCTCTGGCGTTGGAGACCAAGATGGCCTGATTTAACTGCTGGTTGAATAAGACACGATCGGGTAGCTTTGTAAGCTGATCGCAGGCGCTGCGGTTGCGGCTAACTTGCTCGATGTGCGATCGCCGAATTGATAAATAAATCTGGCTGCCTATCGCTTCAATCAGCTCGATCTCGCTAGGCTGCCAGCTTTCCTGATTGGCTTGTCGCAGCAGTGCCAAAACACCTACGCTGTCGTGATCACAGCCGAGCGGTAACAAAGCGACCGATCGGCCAGCACTTGGCCCGAGCGCGGCCACTACCTCAGCAGGCCAACAGTCCCGCTCATAAACGCGAATATCTGTCAGCTTAAAGCAGCCTTCAAAGACCAGTGTCGATAGCTGCGTCTTTAGCTCGTCCGGCTGAATCTGCCATAGAGAGGTATCTTCGCTCGGTAAGTCAATCCCTAAATGCTGCCACAGCCGCGCTGAAGCGTCGGTTGATAATGGCGACATTCCCCAGCAGTGCTGTTCATCGACACCGCTGCCTGGCGCTGTCCGCCAGGATAAATGAGCTGAACAAGATAGCGTTCGGCCTAGCAGAAGTAGCACTTTAGACCAGAGCTGAGGCGTGTCGATTGGACAGCACAGCAAACAGCTAATTTGACCTAGCAGCGAGGCTGACCAAGCTTGTACAGATGAATCGTCTAATGGATCTAGATGATGAACGGAAGGAAGCAGTGGAGAATAAGTCACCCTAAAACGTACCTTGCACAGACAAGATAGAGAAAACTTGACAACGGTGCCCTAAAGGTTCCCGCAAAAGATAATATGACTGCGCTATAGCAATTGTTTGAATGCATCAAGACGTTCGCCATATCTTACTTTCCTTACTATCACAAAGCAACGGCTTCTAACAGTACCGATATCACAAAGCAACGGTTCTTATATAGTGCCGAAAGATAATGCTAAAGGTAGTGTAAAAGAGTCTGCTTAAAAGACTTACTAGCCCTCATTCTGCTGATTGGATGCTAGGGCCGCAGAATGTATTTTTCCCCATCAAATACTAGCTGCGGGCGCCGGTTGAGCTGCTCGATTTGAGGATCCTCTGCGAGCATACGACCTACTTTTGACTGCGATGCGCGTGAACTTAACCCTGTACTCGTAGTCGTTTGCCCCCCAAGCGGACGGTTGCTTTGGCCATCGATAGAGCTATCTGCCTGTACGCCTAAAGGCGCTAGTACCCGAGCCATTTCAGACTCCCGCTCTAGCGTCTGGGTAGAAGATACCAACGCCCCTAACCCATTGATTAGCTCGCGTAGCTGGTTGCGCACCGCTGGATCGCCCGTAATCTCATCCACATCGGCCATGACCTTTTGAGCACTAGAAAGCGCGTCGCGAGCTGATTCTAGCGTCTGCTGGATAAGCACCAAGTTGGCGGGTGTGTTGAGTGAAGATGTTACTGCTTGCAAATCTGCTGATGCCGCTGACGCATTGCCGACGAGCGTCTCTAGAGAGCGGACTAGCTCGCCACTTTGAAAAGTAGGCCCAATGGCATCTGCTGTGGCCCGTAGCTGCAAGCTAGACGCCTGCAAATTACCCAACGTATCTACTAAAATGCCGCGATTTTCTCCAATTAAACCGTTGATGTCAGAAGCTGTGAGTGAAAACTGCTCTGCTGCTGCGCCTACCTGATTGGCGGCCTGTGTTGCGGTTACCGTAGTAGCTTGAGCCGCCGCCGAGAGTGGCACAACTTGCTCTCTGACTGCTCTAGTTAGGCCAATTGCTTCTTGAGCGAGTACGCTCGCATCTTGAGTCGTTGTAGACACATTGTCCAACGTTGCTTTTAACTGGGCGATTAGCTCAGGATCGGCTAGTAAATCGGCCACTTCGCCCGCAGATCGCAATAGCGCTTCGTAGCTAGGGCCAGTCACTCCCACTAGGCGATCGCCGTCGCATAAGATCAAGCTGCTGTTACAGTCTTTTCCTGTGGCGCTCATATCAAGGCTGCTCACATCTAACTGAGCCAAAGGCGTAATCTCAATCGACATTTCGCCAATGAGACCTGACTCTACCGTTTCGACTAGCACTTCACTGGGGATACGCAAATCTTTCTGGGTAATTTCTAGCCCTACCTCTACCTGGTTAGATCGCGGCGTTAGAGACACTACTCGGCCTACGGGCACCCCTCGATACATCACAGCTGTCCCAAGCTGTACGCCCATGGTGTCTTCAAACTCGGCGGTCAGTTCGTAGGGCCGGTTAGTTGGATTAAAGCCCCGTAGCCAAAGCACCAACCCACCAAACAGACCGATCCCCAATAAGATCAGCAGCCCCACAGAACCTTCTCGAATTGTTCGTGCCCGCATGAATTCCTTAAGTTGATTAGTCCACGTCTATTTGCGACGCTGCCTGCTGGCGCCATTCTACGCGATTAGATCAACGCTGACCCAGTAAATCGGCCTAAACAGACCAGTGCGTATAGACAGTTAAGACATTGGCGTTATCTGTTCAGTCTAAACTATTCGGTTTGGCGACTGAGCAAAATTAACTTCAAAACGCCTGGATAGTTTTGTGCTCGCTAGCCCGTAGCGTGAATAGGGCCGTCGATCTTAGCGCTAAAGAACTGTCGAACAAATGGATTATCTGTTGAGTCAATATCGGCGACACTGCCCACCCATTGAACTCGACCGCCATGCAAAAAGACCACGCGGTCTGCGGTACGCCTGATGGTGCTTTCTTGATGAGTCACTATCAAATAAGAGCTACAGGCTTTGCCAGTGTGAATCTCTCGAATGAGATCTTCAATAACGGTCGAAGCAATGGGATCGAGTCCGGCGGTTGGCTCGTCGTATAGCAAAAGGCTGGGGCTGTCGGTTGGTTTGTAAGGATTAGACATGACGGCTCTAGCAAAGCTCACTCGCTTACGCATACCACCCGATAACTCTGCGGGATACTGATCGGTGATGTCGGGTAATCCGACCATTGCTAGCGCTTTAGAGACGAGCTTGCGAATCTCTCGAGACTTCAAATTGGAGTGCTGGTAAAGCAAGAAGCCTACGTTTTCGGCTACCGTTAGCGAGTCGAACAGCGCCGCTTGCTGGAAAACCATGCCGACGCCTAACGGATCGGGCGAGTCTTCGATTAGGCCGATTCGCTTTTGGCCTGCAACCCAAATTTCACCTTCGTCTGGCGCGAGGAGTCCAGCGATAATTCGCAAAATAGTAGACTTACCGGTTCCCGATGGGCCAATGATGGCGATCGCCTCCCCCGGATTGAGGGTAAAGTCGATGTGGTCAAGTACGCAGTTTTCACCAAATTGCTTAGAGATTCCCTTTAGCCTCACCAGCGGCTCATCGCTCTCACAAGGTGATTCGGCGGCTTCGCGAGCTTCTGCTACATCCTCGGCTTGCAATGGATCGAAATTGAACATCAGATGGTGCTAGTCCTCTATTGGGGTGTGTTCTATATGTACTGCTGTATATCGTAGATTTCTATTTAGCGATCTCTTTATATCCTAGTTGAACCTATATCCTAGTTGAACTGCGAGCTTCCACAGTAGAGGCTCTGACCTAACTCTAGTTTGTCTCTAGTTGTGCCCCTGGAGCGATACGCTCACAGAATAGCCACCGTCATGCGCCGAAATCGTAAAAGGTTATATGCTAAACCCCCTCGCTGGCTGCGGTGGTTAACGCCAGGACTCTTTGTCAAACGCTGGCTGCTGCTAAGCACGTTTGGCATTGTTTCGCTCATTTTAGGTACGCTGGTCTGGCTAAAGCTAACGCCCGTTTTTTATACGGTTAAGTTTGTCGGTAGCTTGCTGAATTTAGTGACTCGGCTAGTGCCTAACTACGTTAGCGGCCCGCTTGCAATTGGCGGTGGCTTACTGCTGATTGTTTGGGCGCAGTCTCGCACGCTAGGCGCGATTACCGAAGTTTTGCTACCGGCTAATAGTGAGGATAATTTGTGGGATGCGATCGCAACTCACCGTCGTCTGCGCAAAGGCCCTCGCATCGTTGTAATTGGTGGGGGTACGGGTTTATCGACATTGCTGCGCGGCCTGAAGCATTACAGCGCGAACATTACGGCTATTGTCACGGTTGCTGACGATGGCGGTTCCTCGGGGCGGCTTAGGCGAGAGATGGGGGGCATTCCGCCGGGGGATATTCGCAACTGCCTGACGGCGCTAGCTGATGAGGAGAAATTGCTGACGGAGCTATTTCAGTATCGGTTTGAGTCCGGCACGGGCCTTAGCGGCCACAGCTTTGGCAATTTATTTTTGTCGGCAATGAATGAGATTACCGGAGACTGGGAGCAGGCGATCGCTGCTAGCTCTCAGGTGTTGGCCATTCGCGGACGCGTGCTGCCGTCCACGCTGAGCGACGTGAGTTTGTGGGCTAGCCTAGAAGACGGTCGATATATTGAAGGTGAGTCGAACATCACCAAGGCTAAAGGCGCTATCTCTAAAATCGGCTGCGTTCCGGTAGATCCACCGGCTCTGCCACAGGCCGTTGAAGCTATTGAGGGGGCCGACTATATTATTATGGGGCCGGGCAGTCTTTATACCAGCATTATTCCAAATCTTCTGGTGCCAGAACTGGTTGAGGCGATCGCGGCTCGAAAAGTGCCGCGCATTTACATCTGCAATATTATGACCGAGCCGGGCGAGACTCAGGGCTACGGCGTTGCCGAACATATTCAGGCGATCGATAGGGCCTGCGGCAAGTATTTATTTGACGCTGTGCTCATTCAGAAAAAGCTGCCGTCAGAAGCCGCGATCGCTCGCTATTACAAAGAAGGCTCTACGCCAGTGCTGCTCGATCGCCAAACCGTCGTCGAATCGGGTAGGCGGATCGTTATTGCTAATGTTATGAGCGAAAGTAATACTACCGTTCGCCACGATCCCAAACGGCTGGCTAGCGTACTTGTGAAGTGGTACGAGCGAACAAGAGGGAGCTGGTAGGCTTTTCGCACCTACCTATGCTTTCAGCTGAGTGCTAAGAGGCTTCCGTTCCCTTTAGGAACTTATTGCGCACCCAGCTAGAAATACCGCTGACTAGCGCACCCGCCATCAAAATTCCAATGGCAGGCATAATAACCGGATCCCAGAGGCTATACCAGGTATCGAAGCCCAAGTTGACGTTAGTTGAGCGACCAATGAGGGCGATCGCAAACCAAGCAAAGCAAAACAATACAAAGAATAGGTTGAGCATCAGCGCGGTATTCAACCCGTTAAACAAGCGCTCTTTCATAAATAGATAACGTCATAAACCATCAGCTTAAGCAACTGGCGACATAAAAACCAGCTTGTAAGAACACCTCACATAGAGATGGCTGCCTCATCGGAGAAGCAGCCACTTATCAAGTTATATTCCATTCAATCACGCCCTTTTGTCTGCCTTGAGGCATCAAGAGACATCAGGGATGTAGAGCCTACATGGCTTGGTTGCCGTCGATGCCAGAAGCCAACAGATTGTCGGGATCAACATAGTGACAAACGGCGTCGTCTACGCAGATGAGCGCCCAGCCAGACTTATCAATTTCGACGAAGGTGTAGTCGGCGTCTTGGACAAAAAAGCCTTTGTGATTGCGAGTTTCGGGTTTTAGCGCAACAGTTTTAAGGTTCATGGTGGCGGCTCCTAAAGTTTAGTCGAGTGTTCAAGGGATTAACTGCGAATAAAGCGACTGTTAAGTCAGGCTTATCGCGTTCTTCATCTAAGCTTATCAGTCGCACCGGGGATCGCTCGTTAAGTTATCTACTAGGCGTTTACGGCCCTCTGCGTTATTTCTCTCAATAA
>Ga0115546_1000827_pt1 | contig 20274 bp, 19 predicted proteins | sample COGITO_mtgs_1004_FD_87186 | JGI IMG/M metagenome (GOLD analysis project Ga0115546, IMG submission 87186) | Pelagic marine microbial communities from North Sea - COGITO_mtgs_100413 | ecosystem: Environmental > Aquatic > Marine > Epipelagic | place: Germany:Helgoland, sampling site Kabeltonne...
AACCACCGGGCAGTTCTCGGCGCATGCGCTCCAACCAGGTGTATTCGATGGACGACCTGGACGAGTATGACTTCTTTATCCGCGATGTTATCGATACGGCCCGGCAGCAAAACATTCCGGCCGATACGGTGATTGCCGAATATGCGCCTGGCCAATTTGAAGTGAACCTCAATTACGGCAGCGACATCTTACAGGCGGTCGATCATTCGGTGCTGCTAAAGCGCTTGATCGCCAGTGTCGCAACCAAATATAAGATGGAAGCCACCTTTATGGCCAAACCCTACATTCAGGAAGCTGGCAGCGGTCTGCACCTGCACTTGAGCCTACTAAAAGATGGGGTCAATATTTTCGCCGCCGATGACCCAACCACCAATCCTTATATGCGCCATGCGATTGGCGGCCTATTGGATATGGCCGACAGCACCCAGGGCTTCCTGGCGCCTACCATCAACAGTTTTCGCCGTCTGGCCCCGGATGCCTTTGCCCCGACCACCAAGACCTGGGGTTATGATAATCGCACCGTGGCGCTGCGGATTCCGTCAGGCAGTATCGAGTCTACTCGTATTGAACATCGGATGTGCGGTGCCGACACCAATCCCTACCTGGCCACAGCGGTGCTGTTGGCTGGGGTGACCGAAGGCATTATGAATAAGATTGAGCCGCCGATGCCGATTGATGGTAATGCCTATGAGCAGGACCAGCCCTCGGTGGCCGATAACCAGCGCGATGCCTTACGCAATATGGAAAAGGATCCGCGCGTGAACAAGTGGTTTGGCAAAGACTTTGTCGATGTTTATCAGTCGTGTAAATGGTCGGAGTTGCGGATGTTTGAACAGCAGGTCACACCCATGGAATATGAGCTGCTGTTACCCTATATTTGAGTGACCAGACGGGGGTGTCTGGCGAACTAATCGGCGCGTTGGTAGTTGCTGTAAACCGTCGAAGACTCAACTTCGAGTTTCTTGATACCGCCGATCTTGCCCTTCATATTGAAAGCATATTGGGCCGGAACCGTTTGGTCGTCGACACTCATAAACTGAAACGACATAACCATCATCGAAATTTTGATCGAGAACGCGGGCGAAAAGGTCTCGACGTTCTCGATATGCAATTCTAACAGCCGTTGATCCAGAGAGGACATGATCGCATAGCCGGTCAGGGCATCGGCATTGTCATCGGCCAGTTCCCCGACGTGCGGCACAAAACTCAACCAGACCTTGCCGTCTTCCTGTTTCATGAGCTCAACCGAATTGACTGCGACTATGTCGCGAAACTTTACCGGGTCCTCCTCATCCTGTTGGCGGTCCCTTCGTTTGAGGAATTTTTTGTTTTGCTCTGCGCTGGCAGGCTCATTGTCGACTTCCAATAATTGCCACTGTGGGTCCTGTTGAGGCTCAAATTGGGCGAAATTGCGCGCCTTTGAGCTTTGCGAGACTTGCTGAAAACTAAAGCGTTGGTGCTCTAAGGTCGCGGCTTCATCCAGTTGAGTCAGGAGCCGATTTTCCCATTCCGAATTGGCCAGACTCAGGCTTGCTAGGCAGGATAGCAGCAAGCCGATACCCCATTTTTTGACGATTTGGTGCATGGGGTGTTCGTTCCTTTTAGGGCGCGTTCGGACCGCTCTTAGCGGCCCAGCAGTTGGAGTATGTTGCCGGCTGATTGATTGGCCTGAGCCTGAAGGGCAATGCCGACCCGTTCTTGTATCTGATTTTGAACCATGTTCGTGCTCTCTTTCGCCACATCGGCATCGGTGATGCGTGATCCACTGGCGGTGGAGGCTTCAATCTGTTGACTCAGGGTGTCGATGCGCGCTGAAAATCGGTTCTGCACGGCACCCAGATCGGCGGCTGTTGCGCTAAAGCGATCGAGCAGGTCATCGGCCAATGCGATGGTATTTTGTGCCTGATCGGCGCTATTGACCGAGACATCAGCCAAGCCCAGTTGGGCGGCCTCATCTTGCAGGTTATTGGCGGCGATGACTAGGGTGTCGCCACTATCAGGACCAATTTGGTAAACCGAGTCACTGCCGCCGCGAAACAACGGTTTGCCATTAAAGTTGGACTGCTCCAAAACCGAGTTCATCTGTGCTTTGATTGAGTCGACTTCTTTATTGATCAGCTCGCGATCGGCATCGTTGTAAATGCCATTGGCCGACTGGACCGCCAGCTCGCGAATCCGCTGTGTGCCTTCTACCAAGCTGCTGAGGTCACTGCTGGCGGTTTGCGCCTGAGACATACCGTCCCCGGCATTGCGAATGGCCTGATATTGCCCGCGAGTCTGGGCACTGAAGGTTTCACTGATGGCCAACCCGGCGGCATCGTCTGCGGCACCATTCAGGCGTTGTCCCGAGCTGATCCGATTGAGCGATTGATCCACCGAAACTCGAGCTTGTTGCAGCGGCTGGGTCGAGGGGGCGGAATGAATGGGACCTACCATGGCAGTATCCTGGTTCAACAGTGATGTGACCCTCAAGAATAGCCCTTGTCTTGATGGGCGTCACCTGAGTGCGGGTAATAATTTGTAGTGGGGTTATAACCGTCCGTGCCAATTATTTGGCGTTTTTTGGGGCCGGTTTAGCCGGCCTGATCGGGGTGCTCGGCCTGCCACGCCTCGATTGCGTCCTTGGCGGCTCGAAAGGCCTCGATGCCAGACGGAACACCGCAATAAACGGTCGATTGGAGCAAGACTTCCTGAATCTCAGCTTCCGAACAGCCATTGCGTAATGCGCCCCGGACGTGGACCTTGAGTTCGGTCGAGGCCTTCAGCGCCGCTAAGGTCGCAATGGTGATCAGGCTGCGCGTCTGCGGCGATAAGGCCGGTCGCGTCCATACCTCACCCCAGCAGTTCTCAGTCACCATATCCTGCAACGGCCGGTTAAAATCGGTCGCAGCGTCAATCGCCCGATCGACATATTCATCACCTAAGACGTTACGGCGCATAACCATGCCCTGCTGGTATTTTTCACTCTTCATCGGTATCAGATTCCTAGTTCGGGCGGGAAAGGTGGGCTCGTCGCATCGACCCCAGCGCATCCTGCGATGTTCCACCGACGCTGTCAATCGGCGCATTGACCGATAGCTCAGCGAATTTGATCGATGAGTGGGACCGGCATAAGGACGTTCACGGGTCGGCTAGAACAGATCCTTGGCCCGGTGGTAGAGCATGCCCGCGGCCAATAGCGGTGCCCGGAATTGGCGGCCGCCCGGAAAGCGCAGGTGATGTATTTTCTCAAATAGGGTGATGCGTTCACTTTCCTGCGCGATATGCTCGGCGATAACATGAGCGGCCAGATGGGTGGCGTTGATGCCATGCCCGGCATAGGCTTGGGCATAGTAGACATTAGGCCGTAAGCGACCGATTTGCGGCATTCTATTGGCGCCGATGCCGATCATACCACCCCATTGATAGTCGATTTTGACCTCATTCAGATAGGGAAACACCTTATCTATATGGGGTTTTAGCGCGGCCAGAATCGATGCGGGGTCGCGTCCGGAATAGTTGCACAGGCCGCCAAACAGCAGGCGGCGGTCGGCACTGAGGCGGTAATAATCGAGTGCCACGCGTTGGTCACAGACCGCCATATCCTGAGGGAGTACCCGTTGCCATTGCGCATCGGTTAGCGGCTCGGTGGCAATCAGATAGCTGCCGGCGGGTAATACCTGGCTTTCCAAGTGGCTGTCGAGACCGGCGACATAGGCATTGCCGCAGATTACCAGCCGATCTGCGCTAACCTGGCCGGAGCTGGTGTGGATGGTTTGGCGCTCACCGTAGACGATGTCGAGCACCTTCGATTGTTCAAAAATCTGCACACCCAGCGTCGCAGCGGCCTCGGCTTCCCCTAAGACCAGGTTGAGCGGGTGGACATGACCGCTGCCCATGTCGATCAAGCCGCCGATGTAATTGTCTGAGCCGACCACCTCATGCATCTGGTCGGGCCCGAGGAACTGGGTCTTATGCTTGTAGCCAACACTCTCGAGCCAGGCCTTCTGGCGCTCTAAATCGGCCATATCGCGGGGTTTATGGGCCAGATCGCAAAAGCCCATCTTGAGATCACATTGGATGTTGTATTGGTCGATGCGCTGCTTGACCAGGTCGACCGCTTCCAGACCCATTTGCTCGATGGCCTGCACGCCCGCTTGGCCTAAGGCGTTGTGAAATTGCTCGGCACTATGCCCTAGGCCACGAATTAACTGGCCGCCATTGCGTCCGGAGGCGCCCCAACCGATCCGATAGGCCTCCAGTAGAACCACCTTAAACCCGCGTTCGACCAGTTCCAGAGCGGTGTTGACGCCGCTGAAACCGCCACCAATCACACAAATATCGGCCTCGATCGACGCATGCAGCGTTGGGTAGGTCTGGTGATAAGTGCGACTCGAGGTGTAATAGGAATCCGGATGTTCGGAACTGTGGGTGCGCGGATTAAGCATGAATCACCTGTGTTTAGGATCTGGGGTCTTGAGTAGAGGGGACAAGCATAGCCTCAGGAGAGTAGCTGCTGAACAGAATGTCGTCCAGCATTGGAACGTGCCTGTGTTAAATCGGCAACAGCTGTGCAATATTTTTGATTCCCTTCCTTTAGCTGTATACTGCGGTATCCAACCCAATATCGAGGAACCGCGCATTGGAAGATGTAGGGACTAGGCTTAAGGCTGTCCGAAAATTGTCTGGCTTTTCTCAGCGAGAACTCGCCAAACGCGCTGGTGTCACCAACTCGACCATCTCGATGATAGAAAAGAATAGCGTCAGCCCGAGCATAAGCTCTCTGCGCAAGGTGCTGTCGGGCTTGCCGATGACCTTACTGGAGTTTTTCGATACCGGCGATCAGGGCAATACGGAGCTACCTGTGGTGTATACGCCGGCTCAGTTCCAGAGAACCCAAAGCAATGGTGTATGTTGGGAGCTGATCGGTAAGAATTTTCCCAATCCGCAATTAGGCTTCATGTTAGAAACCTATCCCAGCTTGGCCGATACCGGCGTTGAAGGCTACAGTCACGATGGCGAAGAGGCCGGGTATGTGATTTCTGGCAAAATTGAAATAACTGTCGACGACCAGGTATTTGAGCTGACCGCCGGTCAAGGCTACTATTTTGACTCTCGTCGACCGCACCGTTTTCGCAATCCCTTTGACGAACCCTGTGTCTTGGTGTCGGCCAACACACCAGCCCATTTATAGACTGCTGGGCCATGCCCGTTACGCACTCATAGCGCGGTGCATGAGCGCAGTGGGATCAGTGCAAATCGGTCAGTAACGGCTCAACGTTTTGCTAATTCTGCGCAATGAGTTCCCGGGTCATGTCAGGGAAGGGACCGTCTAGGTCTAACCAAATCAATGAAAAGTAGTCACCAAACATCGGGTCTTCTATCCGGCCAATGGCGCGGTCATTATAGAAGAATTGACTGGTCTGATCGGCGCAAATCTGAAAGCGAAGCCGGTCCTGTTTGCTGATATCCGGCCAGAAGACATTGAGTTCCTGTAACCAACGCTGCTCCTGCTGGGCATCGAGATCAAAGCGCTGCCATTGCTTCTGGGTTTCTGAGAGCAGGTCTTTCTTACTGAACGCTCGCTTGTAAGTTACCTCGAGCTGGAGCGGGTAGATGCCCCGTTGGTAGGCCCCATCGGTGGTCTTCAATTCAACATCGTAAACATCCCAGAGCCACACCTTCAGACTGGAAGAACCGACCAAAAGTGGTGGGGTCTCACAAGCGTCAGCCGCGTAAACCAGATGACTCTTAACCGCGATGAGGATGATCATTACCCATTTCAATGTGAGATTGCGCATCGTGCACCTGAACAGAGAGTTGATTTCCAGTGTATACGATTTCAGCATGGAGGTAGACTTGTTCGACGCGCGTTGGCCGGCCATTTTTTTACTAGCCGTCTTGGCAACGAAAAACATCGGCTCAGAGCGCGTTACTCGGCTCGTGCGCCAATTGCCTAGCGCGCGCCAAGACCTGCTCGGACAGGGGCGCCAGTCGTTGAGCCAAGGTTTGGCAGAGCGGCCCGGCGGGTTTGCTTTGCGGGTTGATTTCAATCGCTAGGATCAGGCATATGGCCGGCAGGCGTCCCAGTGCATTGGCCAACTGCAAACTGGCCAACAGCCCATAACCATGACTGGACAACTGCGCCAAGGCGTCGGGCAATTGGGTTAGGGTGAATTCCTGTAGGCTGCCGAGCGGCTGCTGGCCCGACACCATGGCGTCGACGATCAGGGTGGGTACCTCGGGCTCCAGTCGCTGCGTCAAGGTGAGAATCGGCCGGTCGAGCTGTTGGACGCAGAGGCCGATGTCGCTCGGCAGTCGCACCTCGTTTAAGCGCTCCGCCAGACGCCAACCGATCGAGTCATCGCCAAAAGGGGAGCCGAAGGCGAAAATATTGACCCGTGTCGAGCCAAGGCTGGGTTCATAAGTTGTCATTTCGATCTATCCTCGTCGGTTCAGGCGCAGGTCTAAAAAGTGGGTCGCACAGGAGATACAGGGGTCGTAATTGCGAATCACCTGCTCGCTTAACAGGCGCAAAGCGTCGGCCGGTTGGTCCAGGCCAAACTGGATGAGACTGCTGCGCAGATCCTCTTCGATACGAGCTTGGTTTTGACTGGTCGGTGGCACGATGCGCGCGAACTCGATAATGCCTTGGGCATCGGTGCGATAGTGGTGCCAGAGAATACCGCGCGGTGCCTCGGTGCAGCCAAAGCCTTCACCGGCGCGCGGCACCACACTCATGTTGGGTGTCTGAGTCGGTCGATAGTCGCAGAGCAGCCGAATTGCTTCGACGACGCTAAAATGAATCTCAATCGCCCGGGCCACAATGGAGTGAAACATATTGCGCGATGGGAAAGTTAGGCCCGAGACCAGGGCATTGTCGCGCACCACCTCGGGCAGCTGGGCCCAGTTTAGATTGACCCGAGCCAGCGGGCCGGTGAGATAGGTTTTGCCCTGCAGATGGCAATGCAATGCACTGGAATGAGCCACCTGACTCTCATGGAAGTGCCGGTTGTAGTCGGCAACCGCCAGATCCAAGCCGGCACTGGAGCGCAGTCGACCCCGGTTGATCGCGTATTCATCGGGATGTGATAGAGCGACACTGACGAAGTCATTGCTCAGGTCCGTTAGCGGCAGGGTAGCGGTCCAACCGACCAAGGCGGCGGCCTCGGGCTCGATCGCGCGCAGCCGGGTCAGTAACGCATCGGCATCGGCCTGTGCCGGGGCGCGATAAAAGCCGCCGACACAGGCCCCGACCGGATGTACGGCCCTGCCGCCGAACAGGCTGACCAGATCATTGCCCAGTTCATGCAGCCGCAGACCCCGGCGCAGTTCGTCCGGGTAGCGTTGCGCCATGGCCGGCGCACTGTCAAAACCGAGGAAGTCCGGTGCCGCCAAGAGGTGAATATGCAGGCCATGGCTTTCGAGCCACTCACCGCAATAGAACAGCCGGCGCATGGCCTGCGTCCAGGGTGATATCTGCAGGGCGAAGATCTGCTCCAAAGCCTGGGCCGCACTCATTTGGTAGGCCACCGGGCAGATGCCGCAGATCCGCGCAACCACATCCAAGACCTCCTGATAGGATCGGCCGACCAGCAGTTGTTCAAAAAACCGCGGTGGCTCGTAGATGCGCAATTTAAGGTCATGGATTTGGCCGCGCTCTATGTCCAGTTCCAATGCGCCCTCGCCCTCAACGCGCGCGAGTATGGGTACCCGAATACTGATGTCTGACGTCATAGTGGTCTCCTCGCTGCGGTGCTTTAGGTCGATTCATGCAATTGGCCAGCTGCCTCGGAGAACGCCCGCGCTTGGCCGTTAATGAAGTTAAAGCGTGCGGCAGTTTGCATGGCGGTCAGACCCATGCGGGCAAAACAGTCTGCCAAGGCCCGGTAGTTGACCTGGTTCGCGGGGCCGAAACAGCCGTAGCAGGCGCGGCCGAGCGCTGGGCATAGCGCACCGCAGCCGGTTCGGGTGACCGGACCCATACAGGGCTGCTGGCCAGTCACCAAAATACAGCTTTGGCCGCGCTGCTTACAGGTCATGCAGACGCTATCGCTCGACGTGCTCGGTGGTACGCCTTGGAGCAAAGCGGTGATTAGGCTGACAATCTGGTCACTGCCGATGGGGCACCCCCAGACCTCGAAGTCGACCCTGACATGGCGGTCGACCGAATCCGAACGGGGCAGGCTCTCAATCAGCTCGGGGTGGGGATAGATTGCCTGAGTCCAGGCGGCGACATCCGCAGCGTTCTTGAGCGCTTGAATGCCCCCACTAGTGGCACAGGCGCCGATACTGACCAGGTAGGTGCAGCCGGCGCGAATCCGTTTGATCCGTTCGCTATCGTGCGCGGTGCTGATGCTACCCTCGACAAAGGCGATATCGACCGGTGCCTCGGGTTCAACCGGGCCGGCCTCGGCAAAGTGTACGATCTCGACCCGCTCAGCCAGGGTGAGCAAGGCCGGTCCGAGATTCAAAAAGGCCAGTTGGCAGCCATCGCAGGAGGCAAACTTATGGATCGCGATACGCGGTTTGGCAGGAAGATTAAGTATAGGCATGTTGGGCTCCTAATATCCGCTGATGGCCATCAGCTCTTGCACTTGGGGGTAGGCAAAGACGGGACCATCTTTACAAACAAACTGGCCGCCGAGTTGGCAGTGGCCACAGTGCCCCACGCCACATTGCATATTGCGCTCCATGCTCAGAAACAGCCGATTCGCGGGCAGGCCGAGGTCGATTAGATGGTCCATGGCAGCCTGCAACATTGCTTCCGGGCCACAGGCCATGACCAGAGTGTGCTCAGTGTTTATCTCGATCTGTTTCAGCAGATCGACCACGGTGCCGGTATACCAGGGCCACTGCGGTCCAGCCTGATCGGCCGCGAGCAGGACGTGGGTATCAGGAGCGGCCGCCCAGGCGGAATAGCGGGCGCGATAGACCAGCTCACTGGACCGTTTAACCCCCTGTAGAATCGACAGCGCGCCGAACCGGTCGCGCCGCTGCAGTATATATTGGATTACCGAGGTCACCGGGGCACAGCCCAGTCCGCCGGTTATCACCACGACATCTTGACCTTGGGCTTGAGCCATTGGCCAACCCTGACCGAAGGGGCCACGAATACCAACCTGGTCGCCGGGTCTAAGCCGGGCCATGGCTTGGGTAATGCGCCCAACCACCGCAATGGTATGCGCATAACAATCGGCATCATCGGGATCGGAGACGATGGAAATGGGGATCTCACCCACGCCAAACAGGTACACCATGTTGAATTGCCCAGGCTCGAAACGATACCGTTGTTGCATGTCGGGCTCGGTAAAGCGCAAGCGCCAGGTGAAAACGGTTGGGCTCTCCTGGACGCGATCGATAATATCGGCGACCCAGGGTAGGTAAGCATCGCTTTGCAATCGGTTGGCTTTCATGTTGCCTCCTTCGCTAATTCCGGTTTGTTGTGGCACAGCCGGTTCAGCACCTCGATGATATCGATGCCCGCCGGACAGCAACTGATGCAGCGGCCACAGCCGACACAGCCGAACTCGCCAAACTGTTGTTGCCAGCTGGCAAACTTATGACTGAGCCATTGGCGATAACGTTGCTCGGTGGTGGCGCGCACTACCTGACCGGCGCAATAGCTGTGTTGGTCACTGAAGCAGGAATCCCATTGCCGACTGTGCTCGCTCTGGCTCAGTTCCAGATTGCTCTGATTCACCACCGTGTGGCAAAAGCAGGTTGGACAAGCTTGGGTGCAATTAGCGCAAGCTAGACAGCGCTCGGCAACGGCGGCCCATTCCGGATGCGTCGGCAGATTGAGCAGACTGAGGCATTCTGCTGGGCTGGGCAGCTTTGGTTGGCGGTGCTGCTGTTGACGATACGCCTCAGCCTGTTGCGCTTGGGCGAGTTTGCGTTGGCTACTGGACGCCGGTCGGGCGTTGAGTCGAGTGAGCACCGAACGGCCGGCCTTGGACCCGGATCGGACCAGATAACCCTTGTCCAATTCGGTGAGCGCCAGATCATAGCCGCGCTCGGCGTTTAGGCTGCCGCCCGTGCCAACGCAAAAACACAGATCGCCACTGTGCGTGCAGTTCAGCGCAATAATGAAGAGCTCGCTGCGACGCAATTGATAGCGGATATCGGCATAGGGACCGGCTAAAAAAACTCGATCCTGAATAGCGATGGCCCTTAGGTCACAGGGCCGAACACCGAACAGGGCAACCCGCTCCGGTTCCGGTAAGCTCTGACGAAAGACCAGCTGACCCGATGCATCGGGCCGGGCACACCAGAGCGGCTCGCTTGGTGCAAAGAGCAGCGCTTTGATGCTGGTGGCTGGCACCGACCAGTCAAACGCGCGCTGGCCGGGGTGCACCGGTTGTAGCGCAGCATTCAGTCCGGCGGGGGACGCCGGCGGTGCGCTCAACTTATAGCCGCCGGGCTGTTGCCGATCGCTAACCCCCCAAGGCAGCTGGTCAATAGAGGTCAGCGGGGCGTAGACAATGGCCCCGTCGCGTACTCGCGGCCCGATACACTGATAGCCATCCTCGATCAGGGTAGTGAGTAACTCCTTTAGGTGTTTCCGGGCTAGGTACTGTTCCTGTTTCATCATTGGATTCCTCGGCTGCAGAGTCGGATTTTCGTCCGCCCTGTTCATTCCCCAGGGTCCGTTCATGGGACCCATTAACAGATGCGCGGTAAGGGGTCGCCGTTTAACCAGTCCAGTAGGCGAATACCGCCCAAGGCGGTCTGTAATTCGACCATGGCCTGTGGGTCAGTTGTCACCACGCCAATTCGGCTTGCCCCCTGGCCCAAAGGGTGGGCACGCATCTGGGCGAGTAGACGATCGGCCTGCGCCGCCGGACAGATGGCGATCAACTTGCCCTCGTTGGCCAAATAGTAGGGATCCAGACCGAGCAATTCGCACGCCGACTGTACCGCCGGGGCAATGGCCACGGCCTGCTCGTCGATCAGCATACCGACCCCAGACTGTTGGCAAATTTCATTTAAGGCCGTTGCCAGACCGCCCCGCGTTGGGTCGCGCATGCAACGGATCGTCGGCACCTGACGCACCATTTGTTTGACCAGATCGTGCAGCGCCGCCGAATCTGACCGAATTGGGCTGGTAAAGCCGAGACTGTCGCGCGCCGAGAGGATTGCCACGCCGTGGTCGCCAATGGTGCCGCTGAGCAGGATCTGATCACCCGGTTGCGCCCGGTCGGCGGAGAGGTCGACGCCGTTGGGCACGCTGCCGATTGCGCTGGTGGTAATAAAGACGCCATCGGCCTTGCCGCGTTCAACCACCTTGGTATCGCCGGTCACGATTGGCACCCCAGCGGCTTCGCTAGCACGGGCCATGGATGCCACGATGCGCTGCAGGTCGCGCAGCAGTAAGCCCTCCTCGAGGATAAAACTGACCGCCAAATACAACGGCTCGGCGCCGGCCATGGCGATATCGTTGAGCGTACCGTGCACCGCTAGCGACCCGATATCACCGCCGGGGAAAAACAGGGGCGAGACCACATGCGCGTCGGTGGTCATCACCAGTCTGCGCGTCGGCACATCAAAACGGGCCTGATCGTTTTTCTGTTGCAGCATGGGGTTATCGAAGGCGCGGATAAACATTCGCTCGATCAACTGCGCCGAGGCACGACCGCCGCCGCCGTGCACCAGCTCGATGCGCTCCGGATGACCGGCAGCAACAGGTTGCGAGGTTTTCATAGCGCCTCCCGAAGCGGCTGGCGGCCATAGGCATAGACCGCCGCGCAGGCGCCTTCGGCGGAGACCATGCACGCGCCCAATGGATTGGCCGGCGTGCAGGCCACGGCGAAGAGCTGACAGGCGGCCGGGTCGAGTTGACCGCGCAATACTGCCGGGCAAGCGCAACCGGGATGCTCGCGGCTGGGCCGTTCGGCCAGCGGGAAGTGGCGTTCAGCATCGAAGCTCGCAAAGGCCGGTCGCAATGCCAAGGCACTGGCGGCAATGGTGCCCAAGCCGCGCCATGCAAAGGAAGCGCGTAAGCAAAAAACTTGCGCCATATAGTCTTGCGCCAGCCGGTTGCCGTTGGGCCGGACAACACGATGGTATTGGTTTTCAACCGCGCAGCGCTGGCTGTTCAATTGTCGCACTAGCATCAAAATCGCCTGCAGCAGGTCGAGCGGTTCAAAGCCGGCGATCACTATGGGTTTTCGATAACGCCGCGCCACCTGCTGATAGGCTGCGGTACCGATCACCGTGCTGACATGGGCTGGGCCGATAAAACCATCGATCCAGCTGCCCGGATTGGGTGAGTCGGCCAGCAAGGCATCGAGTGCCGCCGGGGTGAGCAGGTGGTTACAGAACACAAAGAAGTTGCTCAGGCCCAGTTTTTGGGCGCGCAGGATGGCCAGTGCGGTGGCTGGCGTGGTGGTTTCAAAGCCGATGGCAAAGAAGATAATCGCCCGCTGCGGAAGCTGCCTGGCTAGGGTAACGGCATCATCGATGCTGTATAGCATGCGCACGTCGGCTCCCTCGGCCTTAGCCTGTAATAGGGTGCGGCGGTCAGACCCGGGCACACGCAGCATATCGCCGTAGCTGCATAGGATGACGCCGGGCCGGCCGGCCAGCTCAATGGCCTGGTCGACCCGAGCAATGGGTAGCACGCAAACCGGGCAGCCTGGGCCGTGCAGCATTTTAATGGCCTTGGGCAGCAATCCGGGCAGACCATAACGGTAGATGGCATGGGTGTGGCCACCGCAAAATTCCATCAGGCGATAGGTGCGACCGGGCTCAACCGCCTGGCCGATGGCCTGGGCCAGGGTTCTGGCCAAGGCAGCGTCGCGGAACTCTTCAATGTATTTCATCCGTACGCTCCTGTCCGTTTGGGTCGTTTGCCGATTCGGCGCGGCGCGGCTGAAGGTCACTCGCTTCGTGCAGCAGCGCCAGGGTTTGCTCGGCGGCGAGCGGGTCGAGTCGCTCCAGCGCATAGCCGACATGGATAATGACAAATTCACCCAGGCGCACCTGCGGCACCAGGGCGATATTGACGGTTTTAAGAACGTCGCCAACGCGCACCCGAGCCCGGTCGTCGGCCAGCAGCTCGCAGACTTGGGCCGGAATGGCTAGGCACACGATGCTAACCCCTATCCTGCAGGCTGACGGCATAGTCGGCATAATGGGCGGCCAACAGGGCCTGACCCAAACTGATGCCGGCGTCGTTACTGGGGATCCGTTGGGCACAAAAAACCTCCAACCCGGCCTCGCTCAGTCGAGCGCGCACCTGCTCACGCAGAACGGCATTGAGCATACAACCGCCGGCCAGCACCGCGCGGGTGACCTGGAATATCTTGGCCTGAGCAATTAATTTACGGCTGATGCAATCGGCCATACCCTGATGAAATAGGCCGGCCGCCTGAATGGGTGAGGTCATCGGTAGCAGTTGGCCAATCAGCTCGACCAGGTCCCATTTCGGGTCGGCCCCGGCCCGTTCTGCTTGACGCTGATCTGACCCATTGAAAGCATAGGGGCTCAGCAGCGCCTCCAGTTCGAGCGGAAATTGGCCATCGTATTCGGCCCAGTTGCGCTGCAAAATAAGCGCCGCGGCGGCATCAAACCAGCGTCCGGCGGAGGCGGTCGGTGGCGCCTTGCGCAGCAGATGGGGTTGGCGCAAGTAGTGCCGAGCCAGAGGAATATCGGCAAACCGACGCAGCTGGTGGTCGCCGGCCTGAGCCAGTATCAGCGCCGCCAAGGCGGAGCGCCAAGGCTCCAGACTGGCACGCTCACCGCCCAATAGGGGCAGGCTGGTCAGCCGGTCGACATGGCTGAAGGCAAACTTATTGACATAAAAAAACTCCCCGCCCCAGGCTTCTCCGCGCAGGCCATAGCCGTAACCATCGACGGCCACGGCGACCAACGGTTGCTGCAATTGGTGCTCTGCCATCACGGCGGCAACATGGGCATGGTGATGTTGGATCGCAACCGCCGACCGGCCCAAAGGCGTTTGTTGGCTGGTGAAATAATCCGGGTGCAAATCGTGCGCAATCAGCGCATGACGAAGGTTAAAATAATCGTTAAGGCGCGCATTGACCGCCCGGTAGCGCTGCCGGCGCGCACGGGAATCCAAGTCGCCGAGATGTTCGCTGGTATAGAAGGCATTGCCCACGGCCAGAGTAATGCTGCACTTTTGCTGCGCACCCAGTGCCAGGATGGTGGGCAGTTTGGTCTGGTGCCAGGGGGTCTTGATTAACGCCGTGCCCCGGCCATTGCGCACGGCATAGCAGCCAACTCTAGACTGACGCCGGATGCCATCATCGACCGGGGCAACGATGTGCCGATTGTGCCCCACCACTAGATCGACCGCGCCAGCCAACTGCGCCTCGGCCTCGATTCGGGTCGCGGCTATGGGGTAACCGGGCGCATTGCCACTGGTGACTACCAAGGCGATTGGACTGGCCGCCTGTAGCCAGGCCGTGCCGGTGGGTCGGCCCGCCAGGCCATAAAATAATAGATAGTGCAGGGCGCTGTTTGGCACCATTACCCCTAGGCTGGTCAAATGAGGGGCCAGCTCCGCTTGCGCATTGCGCGCTGGGGCGATCAGTATAGGGCGTTCTGGGGACTGTAAATCGGCCCTGCCGGCATCGCTCAAGTGCACCCACTGCTGCGCCGACCGGCTGTTCAAGGTCATAATTGCCAGAGGCTTGATTTGGCGCTGCTTAAATTGGCGCAAGCGCGCAATGGCGGCGGGCCGATGGGCATCACAGATCAGTTGGTAGCCGCCAATGGCCTGAATCGCGACCAGACCGCCCGCCTCGATGCTGGCGACAACCTCGCTCAGCGGCCGGTCATAGCGCGGCCCGCAGGTCGGGCAGGAGATGGTTTGGGCGTGAAAGCGGCGGTCTTCGGCAGCGCGATACTGTGCCGTGCAGACCGGACACAGGGCAAAGGCCGCCATGCTGGTATTCGCTCGGTCGAACGGATAGGTGCGGGTAATGCTATAGCGCGGGCCGCAGTGCGCGCAGCTGATAAAGGGGTACGAAAAGTAACGGCTCGTGGGATTGAACAGTTCTGCTAGACACCGATCACAGGGTGGCAGATCGGGCAGCGGATCTAGGGGCGACCGGCTAGCGTTGCTCTGGGCAATAGTAAAGTGGCGTTCGCCGACTCGAACGGCCAGTTCGGAGCGTTGACAGTCTTCGATACGCGCCGGTGGCGGCAATTGCGCCCAAAATTCCTGACAAAAGTGATCGAGCTGTGGGCCCTGAACTTCCACGATCACGCCGTCGCTGTTGTTACGGATAAAACCGCTCACGCCCAAACGCTGGGCCAGACGATAAACATAGGGCCGCATCCCGACACCCTGCACCTGGCCGCGCAGCAGCAGTTGCACCCGGCGCATCGGCGTCGCGCTGAGGGTTGGCAACGGCTTAAGCCGGGTGGTCATTGGGACTGTGCTCGCGAATAAATGCCTGCTGCTGAGTCGTGAGCCACGACAGCCAGGCCGAGAGGTTGCTCTTACGGCCACAGGCGCTGGTTAACACCTCTAGGTTGGGGTTTATTTTTTGGATGTTGGCGCGCGCATGGGCCAAATTAAAATCGACATAGGGCAGCAGATCGCACTTGGTAATTAACACCAAGTCGGCGCTGGCAAAGATATCGGGATATTTGAGCGCCTTGTCATCGCCCTCGGTCACAGACAGCAGCACCACGCGCAACGCCTCACCGAGATCGAAATGGGCTGGGCAAATCAGGTTGCCGACATTTTCGATAAAGACCAGCGACCCTGTCTCGGGCCGCAGCTGCTCAAGCGCCTCACTGACCCGTTGCGCATCCAAGTGGCAAGCCTGGCCGGTATTGATCTGCAACGCAGGAGTGCCCGTGGCCCGAATGCGCAGGGCATCGAGTTCAGTCTGTTGGTCACCCTCAATTACACAAGCCTTGGTGCGCGCTGCGAGTCGGCGCAGGGTGGCCAACAATAGGGTGGTTTTACCCGCCCCCGGGCTGGACACGAGATTGAACAGCAGGATTCGTTCGGCCATCAGGCGGTGGCGCAAATCCATGGCTAGCTGGCGGTTATGGGCATAGAGGCTGGTTTGAAATTGGACGCTGTCGTGCTCTGGGGTTTGGGGTGGCTGCCAGCCGGCTGACGCAACTTTTAACCCAGGGGAACCTAACCCAGGGGAACCTAACGCAGGGGAACCCGCCGGTGGATCGATCAGCCGGGTTGGGGTATCTAATGGAGTACAGCCACACGTTCCGCACATAAACAACCTCCAGTTAACGGAGTGTTATATTGGACCAGTAGAGGTAACGACCGGACCGCGCAGCTCGGTTTTGTATCTGGATTCTGAATAGTAAAACGCTGTTACCGTTTTAGCCTGATGTGGGTCAATTATTTAGATTAAAAAACACCTTTACCAACGCTCAATCGATTGAACGAAAAAGCCTATGCGTTCGCGTTCTAAAACGCTCTATTGTATAGAATTAATGTCGCAGCCTGAGTCGATAAATTGCAGGTCGCTGAGGTAGATATCATCGCCTCCGGGTTCCAGCACCAACGGCCAATGGCCGCAGCGAACGCAGCCGGCGGATGCATAGACAATGGCGCCGCGCCGACCGCAATTATCGCACACAGCCATGGCCGCAACCGACACCAATTCAAGCTGGCAAGCCGTATGTAAGGCCTGATCGCGTATCGCGCCAAAGGCAAAAGCAAAGGCATCGGCATCGACGCCGGCGAGCGAGCCGATGGCGACGGTAATGCGACGCAATTGGGTTATTGGCCGCGGGCCAACGCGCTCGCGTACCAAAGTGACTAAGGCCTGACACAGCGACAGTTCGTGCATTGATCTTACCTCCTGTCGGCGGCAACGCTGCGCACTAGCTCAATCGCTATCCACGTCCCACATCTGCGCAGTGAGCGCCTGCGAGACCTAAACGTTATAGATATTAGCCATACCGCGAGCTATCGCGGCGACCCCGGTGCGGTGCAATGCGTGGTATTTCTAATGGTTCAGCTGTCTAGGCCGCCCATGCACAGGTATTTAATTTCCAGGTATTCGTCGATACCGTGTTTGGAGCCTTCACGACCCAGGCCGGATGACTTCATGCCGCCGAAGGGGGCTGCGGTATTGGAGATGATGCCTTCGTTAATACCCACCATGCCGTATTCCAGTGTCTCGGCAACGCGCCAGATGCGGCCGATATCACGGGCGTAAAAGTAGGCCGCCAGACCGAAGTCGGTGTCATTGGCGATCGCGATGGCGTCTGCTTCGCGGCTGAACTTCATTACCGCCGAGACCGGGCCGAAAATCTCCAGTTTGGCGATCGGCATATCGTTGGTCACATGGGTCAGCACAGTGGGCTGATAGAACGAGCCGCCCAATGCATGCGGCGCGCCACCGGTAACTACCTGGGCGCCCAGGGCGACCGAGGCCTGAACCTTACGGTCGATCTCGGCCATCGCCTGGGGGTGGATTAGTGGGCCAATAATCGTGCCCTCGGCCATGCCGTTGCCGACCGTAAGTTGCTGCACCGCTGCGGTCAGTTTCTCGACGAAGACATCGTAAACACTGTCCTGCACCAGGAATCTATTGGTGCACACGCAGGTTTGCCCGGCGTTGCGATATTTCGACATCATTGCGCCCTTCACGGCGGCATCGATATCGGCATCGTCGAAGACGATAAAGGGCGCGTTACCGCCCAACTCCATGGAGACTTTCTTGACCGTGCTAGCCGCCTGAGCGATCAGCAACTTGCCGACCGGGGTGGAACCGGTAAAGGAAAATTTAGCGACATCCGGGCTTTCGGTTAATACCTTGCCAATGCCGCGGGCGTCGCTGCCGACTACGATATTGAATACCCCTGCTGGGATGCCAGCCATTTCGGCCAGCTTGGCCAGCGCTAGGGCGGATAGGGGCGTCTCGGATGCGGGTCGAATCACAAAGGTGCAGCCGGCGGCGAGGGCGGGTGCTGCCTTACGGGTGATCATCGAGTTGGGGAAGTTCCACGGCGTTATGGCCGCGACCACGCCAACCGGCTGCTTAATCACCACATAGCGTCGGTCGGCAGACGGGCTGGGGATGGTCTCGCCGTAGACGCGCTTGGCTTCTTCGGCAAACCATTCAACAAAGGAGGCACCGTAGCCGACTTCAGCAGTGGCCTCGGCCAGCGGTTTACCCTGTTCTAAGGTCATGATCAGTGCCAGATCGGCCTTGTATTGGATCATTAGGTCGTGCCAGCGACGCAGCAGGATGGCACGCTCATTGGCGGATTTTGCGCGCCAGGCGGGCAAGGCGCGTTTGGCCGCGGCCACGGCCTGTTCGGCCGTCGCGACGGACCCGTCGGCGATCTGGGCCAGTAACTCGCCGGTGGCCGGATTGGTGACATCAAAACGCGTGCTGCTGGCCAGCCATTGGCCATCGACATAGGATTCGGTGGCAAACAGTTCAGGATTTATGGTCATAGTCTGGGTCTCTTTGAATCAGAGTAAGGAGCATTCCAAGGTTGTTCATTGGTTTTGAAAAACCGTTAAATATAAAACATTCAAACAATTGTTTGGTGTAGTGCAAATCTAGTGAGCATCATCCTCCAATGTAGCGAAATTCTCCATAGTTCATTAGTCCGCAGCCACTAGCGGAGTGCGTTGCACGCCGACCGCGCGGCCGCCTGGCCTTGGCCTTAGCCCTGCTGCTTGAGCAGTTGTTCGGCCTGGTGTCGATGTCTGCGTTGGATGGTGTCCAAGTCTTGATCGACAAGGCGGTGATCGGTCACCCGCCAGCGGCCGGCCACCATCACATGTTCGGCGCGATGAGCCCCGCACAGCACCAAGGCCGCGAGGGCATCGTGGGCGCCGGAGAAACGTGCCTCCGCGAGCGAAAAGAGCGCCAGATCGGCCTGTTTACCCACCGCCAGCTCGCCTATATCGTCGCGATTCAAGACTTGTGCCGAGCCCTTGGTGGCCCAACGCAGAGCATCCAGATGGCTGACCTCATCGGCCTGATAACGCAATCGGCCAATCAATAACGCCTGACGCACTTCTTGTATCAGGTTGGAGCCGTCATTGGACGCCGAGCCATCGACGCCCAGACCTACCTTAACCCCAGCCGCCTCCATCTCTTTCGTACGGGCTATGCCCGAGGCGAGCACCATATTGGAACTGGGACAATGGCTCACCCCGATGCGCGCCGCGCCCATGCGCTGAATCTCCGCATCGTTAAAGTGGATGCCGTGCGCTAACCAGGTGCGCTCGTGTAGCCAGTCGACCGACTCCAGATAATCGAGCGGCCGCAAACCAAACATCTGCAGGCAAAACGCATTCTCATCGAAGGTCTCGGCCAGGTGGGTATGCAACATCACGCCGCGTTGTTTGGCCAACGCGGCGGTTTGCCGCATCAGTTCGGAGGTAACCGAAAAGGGTGAGCAGGGCGCCAGCGCTATCTGCACCATGGCGCCGGCACCCCTTTGGTGAAAGCGCATGATGACCCGCTCGCAGTCGCGCAGAATCTGCTCATCGGTTTGCACCGTCGACTGCGGCGGCAGACCGCCATCCCGTTCACCCAAACTCATCGAACCGCGCGTGAGCACGACCCGCGAGCCCATCTGTGCGGCCGCCTCAACCTGGATATCGATGGCCTCGGTCAACGCCAGCGGGAACAGATAATGATGATCGGCCACGGTCGTGCAGCCGGACAGAAGCAGTTCGGCCAGGCCCAACTGGGTCGCGCTGTGCAACATCTCCGGCTGCAAGCCGGCCCAAATCGGGTAGAGGGTTTTTAGCCAGGGAAATAACCGCTTGTTAAGCGCCGCCGGCACCGCCCGGGTTAGGGTTTGGTACAGATGATGGTGGGTATTGACCAGGCCGGGCAGCAACACCAGATCCGTGGCATCGAATTCTTGATCGACGGCCGCAACCGGCTGCGCGCCGAGCGCGACCAATTCGACAATGGTCGTGCCGCGAATCAGGATACCGCCGCGGGCATCTTGGGCGTTGGCGGTAAAGACCGCGCGTGGATTTTTAATCCAGATGGTTTGCGTCATCGTAGAGTTCCGTTGGTTTGGCGCGATCAAAACACAGAATGCAGGGTCTGGAAAGCCCGATCGACTCGCGCGGCCAATAGGCTAGACATGCAGTTACGTTACCCGGCGTCGATGCAGTGGCGCGCGATGGTTGATTAGCCCTCAGCCTGTGCTTATATTAGGTCATCGCATCATCAGGGCTGCCGCTCTGGTGTAGTCCATTTGCCGGCAATAGATCGTAAGGAGATATCCGATGACAGCACGGCGCGTCGCTGACGCAAGCGGCCCATGGCTCTCAGCTTATCAGAAGACGCGCGAGCG
>Ga0115546_1000828_pt1 | contig 20274 bp, 18 predicted proteins | sample COGITO_mtgs_1004_FD_87186 | JGI IMG/M metagenome (GOLD analysis project Ga0115546, IMG submission 87186) | Pelagic marine microbial communities from North Sea - COGITO_mtgs_100413 | ecosystem: Environmental > Aquatic > Marine > Epipelagic | place: Germany:Helgoland, sampling site Kabeltonne...
GTGCTACCGGCGCTGCTAATTTTTCCTTTTTACTGTCGATTCCGACGATCTTGGCAGCAACGGCGATCAAAACATTGTCTTTGCTTTTTGCAAAGACCGGTGTTGATTGGGTGACTCTTGCCACAGGTGCTTTAATCAGTGGCGTTTTTGCCTATATTTCGATTACATGGTTTATCAGCTTTTTGAATAGAGTCGGCATGCTGCCATTTGTAATTTATAGGCTTATCTTGGGCGCTTGTTTGCTGCTATTTATCGCCTAAGTTAAACTTTTCAAGGTATCTAGTCGCTGGCGCCAAATAGGCGAGCGATGAGAGATCGAGGAAAAAATGTTCGAAAAAATGCAGTTTACTTGGATAAATGAGTATTTTGAGGCCATTTTTGACAAAGATATATCGAGCGCAGCCATTTCGCGCCAGCGACTATCTACTACACTCAACTGAATGAACTTGTTTCAGTTGGAGAAACCTGTAAATGAGCCTTGGGAGTTTAACGCTTGAGTATTCTATTCGTTCGATGGTAAAACCTTATCTTCGACGAGTGCCTTTGAATGCTCGAGGCGTTAGGCGATTACGAACTCTTGCAGAAACGGCTTTTTCCTTTTTAAAACCACCCATGAGTACAGTGTATCTTCAACAAACAGTGATCGCAGGTGTTAGAGTCGAGGAGATAACGCCCAGGTCCAGCGTTATTAAAGGTACTTTACTTTATTGTCCTGGAGGCGGTTATCTGTGTTGCTCACCTAAAACTCATCGAAATTTGACGGTGCGTTTAGCAAGTCTTTGTCGGTTACGATTAATTGTGCTTGATTATACCAAAGTGCCAGAGGGTGAACCTCTTGATGCATTGGTGCAAGCAATTGATGTTTATAAACATGTGTTAAAAAATTATGTTCGAGGTGCTACAGCTAGTCATCCAATATTTTTTGCTGGTGATTCTGCAGGTGGCCATCTCGCTTTAACTGCCACCTTAGAAGCACATCGCCTAGGTTTACCCATACCGAGAGGATTAGTGTGTTTGTCGCCTTGGACAGATATGTCCTGTCCTCAGGAGGGGCGGTTTTATGACAGCTGGGACCCACTTATTCCTATTACTACATTAGAGCAAGTGGCTAAGCGTTGTTTACACGGTGCAAGCCCATACGATGAGCGCTTTTCACCAGTCTATGCAAATCTTGCCTGCTTACCACCTATGTTAGTACAGGCCGTGGCAAATGAAGTGTTGTATCATGATTCGACTCGATTGGTGGCTCGAGCTCAAGAAGCCGGCGTGGCTGCCCACTTGAGCTCTTGGTTAAATGTACCTCATTGTTTTCAATTATTGGCGCCTTACATGAGCCAAGCGGTAGCTGCGCTCGACGAGATTGAGTACTTTGTGTCTTACCACATACATCATGGGCTGCAGCATTAAAACGATCGTGGACTTTGGCGTCGCTCTTGGCTGTGACTTTTCTGATCAACTCTTTGTGGTTTTGCTTTTTGATAAAGGTCATGAAACCCATCGTAAATCGCTTGAGTTAGCTCATTTGGCTCCGCTAAAATTGAAGAGCAAGAATTCACCGTGATACTTAAAGTTCCATTGTACGACAATACGACAATACTCAACCCCATACCTTGAAAGATAGGACCAGTGCCATATTGCTCTATAAGTTTTGCGTTGCCCATATAAAGTGGAATTTGCGGGCCAGGCACATTGGTGATGACAAGATTGAACAACGATCTATGTGCTGCAGAAATGTGCCAGCGAGTATACAGTTTTGTGGCAAGTGATAAATATACGCTCGGCAAAAATTCTGTAAGCTGGGATATTTTTGACTGTATGGCTTTTTTTGAGACTGTGCTATTACTTTTTTGAATGTGTTGGATTCGTTCTCGTATATCAATAGGTGTGGTTGCAAGTTCGATTATATTGGCTCGCAGCTGATTGGCCTTTTGTCGCGAATCACTATTGGGTCGCCAGTCAGTCTGCGTTTGACTCCGGCGATGAGACATAGGGACTAGCGCTGTTAAGCTGTCTCCTGGCAATGCTTGCTTAGCTGTAAGGTAATCGTGTAACCCCTGGCTAATAATGGCCAGAATAATATCGTGAATTGTTGCCTTTGGGTGTAACGTGCGGCAGATTTTGAGCTGAGCCAAAGGAATGTTAAGGCTAGAAATAACTCGATCGTCGCTTAATTCTCGTTCAAATAAACTGGCTGGCGCACGTCTTGAATTACTGATTTTTCGAAAATCACTCACGGTTTTTTGTGCAAGCAATTTGGCGCCAGATGTAGAAGCCTTGGCGATGATCGATATCATTTTACTGGGGTTGTGCAGCACGCTTTTGTAAGACTCGAACAGTAAGCGAAATCGAGAGGGCAGCGCTTTGCAGGCATTTGGCTTTACAATATTTGCAGTGTTTGGATTCGGGCTAAAGTCTAATAATTTAGAGAGCAGCTCTTCACCACCCATGTCGTCTACAATACAATGATGAACTTTACTGATAATTGCAAAATGGTATTTTCCTGGTAAGTCCAAGCCTTCAATGTGATCAACGAAAGTCAACTCCCAAAGCGCTTTGTGTCGATCGAGAGGGTTTCGATGGATACGTGCGGCCAACGCATTAAGTGAATTGCGATCAGCCGGATCTGGCAGCCCGATGTGAGAGACATGCGTGTTAAGGGAAAACTCAGGATCTTCAACCAAATAAGGTGCATCTAAATCAAAGGGTATGGCTAAGAGTCTTTTTTGAAGCACTGGCGCTAGTGGTAACCGTTCTTTAACCCTTTGTAAAAACCATTCGAAGCTTGCATGTTTTTTATCAGACGAGCAAAAAATATGAAGCGCACCAACATGTAAAGGCGCTTTGCGAGTTTCGAGGTATAAAAATGCCGCATCAAGTGCGCTAAGCTGTTCCATGAGTGAACCTTTTATCTACTGTGTAAAAACAGTATAGCTTGATGAGCTCGCTCATAAAATCCGACTGATCGAAGCTCGATTAAATTTAGACCAGTTTTAATTAAGCAGTGCGAATTAACGACGTTTTAACCTGGAGCAAGCCAAATGGCCTTCCATTTTGTAATTCCATTTTAGGCGTTCACGAGCGTCGTAGGTTGCAAGATCTAAATTTCTAAAAAAAGCCCGAGGGCTTTTATTTTTTTTTGAAAAATTTTGGAGTAAATGAGGCACGTCTCGCCAAGATTTACATGCTTGATGGTTAAAGCCCATGTCTTTGACCATAGACAAAGTATCGATTTTGACTCTAGTAACTTGATTGTTAACTGCTGAAATCCAACTTGTTTTTCGTGGTGCGCGAGCCATGGGTAAAACCTCGTTATTGGAAAAAAATACGGTTAATGCTAAACCAATATTTAAAGTGTAAGAAATATTACTCAAATTGCAATAACAACGACAAAAGGCAAAAAATAAGTACATTTTAGCTAAAGTACGACGATGTAGAGCTTCATAAAATGCAGTTTTGGCTATACTTTGAGAAACGTTTTTTAAGGGAATCTGATGGAAGTACTTAAGGCGACTAAGGGGTTGGTTGTTTTTGTCGATGTGACTGGTAGTACCCAGCTTTATGAAGAGTTAGGTGACATCGCAGCCTATACAAAAATATCAACTTGTCTAGCGCAGCTCGGTGACATTGTGGCTCGGTTTGGTGGCATTGTTATAAAGCATATCGGAGATGAAGTGCTCTGCTTTTTTGCCGATGTTGTAGCGGGTGTCCGAGCAGTTATAGTTGCACAAATTGAAATGCACACCGCTAGTGCTCAACACGCAATGCCAGTGAGAATTGGGTGTCATTATGGCGATATCCTATGGCGAGATCGTGATATTTTTGGCGATACTGTGAATATTGCGGCCCATCTTGCAAGCCTTGCCAAAGCTGGCCAAATTTTAAGTACTGACTCAACCTTGAACCAATACGAGTCAGCTCGAATATCGTATCAAGGCACATATCAAATTCATGGAGAGCTTGATTTTGAACGACGTCTAAATCACAGATTACTAACTCAGTTTATGCCGAAAGGTAAACAAAACGCTATACATGTCGAACTTGTGCAGTGGGAAATATTTTTAGATGAAATTGTGACTGATTGGACTTTTGTAAAACCCATATTACATGTGGAGCAACAACTAGCGCTAAGGCTGCTCGGTTTTAATGCAGTGCATGTATTGAACAGTGAAGCACCGCGATTGTCAGTAGGGCGCACTCAAGACGTAACAGTGATGATTAATAGCCGTAATGTGTCTCGAATACATGGGGTGTTTGAATTAATCGCTGGCCAAATCAAGTACACAGATCGTAGTAGCAATGGCTCGTATATTCGGATCGGACAACAAAAATCTCAATTAGTACACTGTGGTACAGTAAATTTGGCTCAGGATGGAGCTATTAGTTTTGGCGCCCATTTTAGTGATCCACAAGCACTCGTTTTTACGTTTGAAGTTGAGTCATCTTCGACAGAGGGTTAAAATGGATGTACATATTAACATTCCCTCGTGTTGCTCATCAATTCTTTAGCTCTATTATCGTACATAAGTTGTTCCACACTTTGGCCATCGCTTGGTTTATTTAAGATATACCCTTGAAACTGATCACAACCCCAAAGTGCCAATTGTTGCCGTTTTTCCAATTGGTCCACGCCTTCAGCAATGACTATCAAATCAAGAGTGTGGGCAAGATCTACTACCGCATGAGTGATAGCAGCATCGTCTTTATCTGTAAGTAGATCGCGTATGAACGATTGATCAATTTTTACGATATGGATTGGAAATTTTTTAAGATAGGTTAAAGATGAGAAGCCAGTGCCAAAATCATCAAGCGCGATTTGAATGCCGTTCTGTCTAAATTGATTGAGCACGCCCAGCGTAAAATCAGAGTCTTCAATCAGAGCAGTCTCGGTTATTTCGACTAAAACTTGGCTTGGTTGTAAATTGGCACTGGCAATGGCGGTGAAAAGCTGCGTGACGATTGTCTCATCTCGAAGTTGACGACGGGAGAGATTAATGGATATATGCCCTTTTTCTGAAACAAGACCCAGTTCGACCCAGCGCTTGTGTTGGGCAAAAGCCTTGGACCAAAGCCAACGACTAACGGGTAAAATAAGCCCTGTTTCCTCTAAAATATGGATAAACTCATGAGGAGCGAGCAGACCTCGCTCTGGATGATGCCAACGTAATAGCGCCTCAGTACCAATAATACACGAGGTAAAAATATCAGCTTGAAGCTGGTAAAATACTTCGAATTCTTTTCGCTCCAATGCACGATGCAGTTTATTACTAATGTCCATTCGCAATTTTGTGGCGAGTTCAAGCTCTTCAGAAAAGTACTGGAAGTTATTGCGACCAGCAGCTTTGGCTCGATAGAGCGCAATATCCGCTTGTTTCATCAAACTTTCGCTTTCATTGTCGCTCTCATTTTTACTTTCATCTGCTGTGGTCTTTGAAAGTGCAATGCCGATGCTGGTGCTAATGAACACTTCTTGGTCTTGCAGCATAAAGGGCTTTTCAAGCACGGCCAATACTTTTGACGCAATAGTAGCGGCGATATCTGGTGTGTGTAAAGCGTGTAGAAGAATGGAAAATTCATCACCACCAAGTCGTGCCACTGTGTCCTCCTTACGCACGCAAGATTCTAAGCGCCTTGCAACTGCAACCAACAATTGGTCGCCAGCGTCGTGGCCAAGCGTGTCGTTGATGGTCTTAAAGCCATCAAGATCTAAGTACAGTAGCGCGAGCATTTGATGTTTTTGGGTGTTTGGCAGAGCAATGTTTAATCGATTAAAAAAAACTGTGCGATTTACAAGAGTGGTGAGGCTGTCCCATTCGGCGGCAATACGAAGTTTTTCTTCTGTTATGTGCCGATAAGTGGAATCGACCAGTGTCGCCAAAAATCCTTCGGTCTCACCTTTGGCATTGGTAATTGGCCGGGCCAATAATTCCACCCAAATAATCTCACCATATTTAGAATAGAAACGATATTTTCCAGCATATTCGTCACCAGAATTCATAGCATCTCGTAATTCTGCCAAGCAAGTTGTCACGTCGTCACGATGGAAGACACTTATCCAATTATGGCCGAGGATATCTGATTGATTGGTTTTGCAGATGTCGCACCAACGATTATTCGCATATGTGGCTTCCCATTGACTATTTGTTTGAAGGATGCCCACTGGTGCTAAATCTGCTACAGCTTTGAAGCGTTGACTTTGCTCTCGCTGTTGTTCTCGAATACAATTGATTTCGCTGCGATCTTCGATTAACAGCAAAGACATAGCTTGATCTTGGCGGATATACTGAATAATTTTGACTTGCACGTCAATAGACTTGCCATTGCTGTGCAAGCCTGTCAGCTCTAAATATTTCGATTGTTGCTGCTTTAAAATAAACTCGTTAAAAGTATTAGTTTTATGCTCATTAGGCGATTTTTCAGGAATAAGCATGGCGATGCTGTTGTTTAAGGATTGTTGTTCAGTAACACCAAAAAGTTGAGTGGCTGCTGGATTAAAGCGTGTTATCTTATGATTTTCGTCAATCTCAATAATGGCGATCATTAGATTTTTTTCTACTTCCAAAAAAATATCTTCAAAAATAGAAAAAGGGCTTAAGCTTGCTGTGCGCCCACTAATAGTCATGATAAAGTCCTTGCTGCAAATTGACTGCGGCTTTATTTTTTATTATTAATGGCCTCAAAATTGAGAAAAAAGGGTTAAAAAATCAATTACCTGAATCTAATAACGCCATTACTGAGCGAATTTCGCCCTGAGCTTGACGAATGGCTTCCATACTCTCTTCTGGTGTCATTTCCAATTTCTGAAAAGATGGCACACTGGCCCACTTAATTTTGGCATAAGGATGATTGGTGTTTCGAATAGCATGCAAGCGAGCGATTTGGATTATATCCGTATAATTTGCTGGCCCAGCGTGTGGTTTGTAGATGTCTTGCAAGAGTACAGGAACACACGCTAGATCTGGTCGCAAATGCCAATGCTCCATAATCCATTTTGAAAGCTGAGGCTCAAGGTTAATTAACACCTGGTTAATCGTATTTTCCGTCACTTCACCAAACTTTGGTTCCGCTAGTTTGTTAAGTAGAGGCACCGAGCCAATATTGTGGAGTAGACCAACTAAAAGTGCTTCAGATGGCTCAATTCGCCAACGGCCTCGAGCAATTACCTCTGCAATGGCAGCCACTTTTACTGAGTTTGCCCAACATTCTTTGAGTTTTTTCTTGATCAAGGTGTTTGATTTTATATGGAAAAGCTTATTGACGGTTAAGCTTATGACGAGGTTGCGTACACAAACTAACCCCAGCCGGGAAATTGCAAGTTTTAAGTCTTCAATACGTTTTAAACCCTGAAATATCGGGCTATTAGCGACTTGAATAAGTCGTCCTGATAATACAGGATCTGCGGTGACGATTTTAGCAACTTGGGCAATTGTGACCTCTGGATTGGAGATGGCCTTGCTTACCTTAGCAGCAGTATCAGGCAGAGCGGGCAACGAAAACTGCCTGTCTTGTATTTCTTTTTCTACTCGATCTAAAAGGTCGGTGTCAATATCTGGGAGTTGTTGCGGCGTAGGTGAATCTGTCATCTGAGCTTCCTGCTTATCCTGGATACGTTTTATTGTCACTTACACAAGAGAGGCGGTAGTCTCTCAATGTCACATTTCTAATTGTAGTTCTGGTTTGCAGTAAATGCATAATTAGCTATTGCATATGCTTTTTCATGACTAACGGCCTTAAAAATCTGCTATTATGGCCTGCGTTTATCAGTTTAAATCAATTAACAACAGATTTAAAAAAGAGTGTAGTGTTTCCTAAAATGGAGCCATGATTGATGGCCAAAAAGCCCGTTTACATCCTTGGTATCGAAACGTCTTGCGACGAGACTGGTATTAGTCTCATTGCCGGATTTAGTGGCGAAGTGATGAACTGTAAAGTGGTTGCTGAACAGCTTTCAAGCCAAATTCAATTGCATCAGCAGTGGGGCGGGGTTGTGCCAGAAATAGCGTCTCGTGATCATGTGCGGCGTTGTATTCAACTGGTCGATCAAACATTGCTTGACGCAGGCGTGGATAAGCAGCAAATTGATCTCATCGCTTATACAGCCGGTCCCGGGTTGATGGGGGCGCTGTTTGTCGGGGCCTGTGTTGCTCGAGGGCTTGCCTTTGCATTGCAAAAGCCTTTTGTGGCTATTCATCATATGGAAGCTCATTTACTGGTCCCTATGCTTGAATCATCCCACATAAAACCGCCGTTTGCCGCATTGCTTGTGAGCGGTGGTCATAGTCAGTTTTACGGCGTTCAAACCATTGGCGACTATAGCCTGGTCGGCGAGACTTTGGATGACGCAGCCGGTGAGGCATTTGATAAAGTAGCTAAAATTTTAGGGCTTAACTATCCTGGTGGCCCGGCCATCAGTGCATTGGCAGAACATGGCCAGGTTAAATACGCACTACCAAGACCTATGTGTGATCGCCCTGGTTTTGATTTAAGTTTTTCAGGGCTCAAAACTGCAACTTTGCAATTAGTCCGACGGCTTGAAGCCGATCAGTGTTTAGAGCAAGAAAAAGCCAATGTGGCCGCATCTTTCCAAGAGGCAGTGGTCGATACTTTATGTCGAAAAGCCGATCGCGTGCTTAAACATCTCGGTCTGACCCAGCTGGTAGTTGCTGGTGGTGTTAGTGCTAATGTGCGTCTACGACAAAAACTTGGTGAATTGGCCGAGAAAAAAGGCTACAACTTTTTTTATCCGCCGCTGGCTTGGTGCACGGATAATGGCGTCATGATTGCCTATGCCGGTTGGCATAAATGGCAGCGACAACAGATTAGTCATCAGCATAGCAGTGGGTTAGAAGTTCGTGCACGATGGCCATTAGACTCATGCTCAAATTAATGTTAAATAAGTTTAGGGCTAAGGTGGGAGACACTGATGATTAGTGATATTGGCCAAATGCTGCTGTTATGCTGTGCAGTGATGCTTGGGAGTTTTAGCATAATAGGGTTTTTAGGGTTGAGCTCACTAATGCCTCGACTAGGGCCTCTAGCATTGCAGATGGTAAAGCCTACAGCCTATTTACAGTGTATTCTCATGCTGATTAGTTTTTGTATGCTGATCTATTTGTTTTTAAGCCATGATTTTTCCATCGCCTATGTTGCAGGCCATTCTAATTCTTTTTTACCTTGGTACTATCAAGTATCGGCGGTTTGGGGAGGGCACGAGGGCTCATTATTACTCTGGGTTGTCATTCTTGGTATTTGGTATGCTTTAGTGGTGCGTCACTCTGATGCTTTACCAGCGCCTTTTGTTGGGTTAGTTGCAGCTGTGATGGCAGGAGTACAAACAAGTTTTCTGGCATTTATACTTGTCACCTCCGACCCATTTGCCCGATTGCCACTGCCATACCCCTTAGATGGCCAGGATTTAAACCCATTATTGCAAGATATTGGCCTGATTTTTCATCCGCCCCTATTGTACATGGGCTATGTTGGTTTATCTGTGGCTTTTGCTTTTGCAATTGCTGGGCTGATTCATGGTGAACTCGGTCAAGCTTGGGCAAGATGGACTCGGCCATGGACTTTGTACGCCTGGGCGTTTTTAACTGTCGGTATCGCGCTTGGTAGTTGGTGGGCTTATTATGAATTAGGCTGGGGTGGTTGGTGGTTTTGGGATCCAGTGGAAAATGCATCGCTTATGCCCTGGCTTGCGGCCACTGGATTAATTCACTCGCTGGCAGTAACAGATAAACGAGGCTTATTAAAAGCCTGGACCTTATTCTTAGCAATTTTGGCGTTCTCGTTAAGCCTATTAGGCACATTTTTAGTAAGATCTGGCGTTTTAACGTCAGTGCATGCTTTTGCCGCTGATCCAACTCGGGGTGTTTTTATCTTGTGTTTGCTTGGCGTTGTCATTGGTGGCTCGTTACTTTTATTTGCTTGCAGAGCGCATTTAGTGAGTTCTGAAGGTACGATTAGCTTAGTCTCTCGTGAGGCAGGCCTGTTGGTGAATAATATTTTGCTGTGTACGGCGACTTTTGTCATTTTTATTGGCACCTTGTACCCATTGTTCGAAGAACTTATGGGCTATACCCAAAGTTCCGTAGGGGCGCCTTACTTTAATGCTATGTTTGTGCCTTTAGCTTTTATTTTACTGGCCGTGTTGGCGGTTGCGCCACGCTTAAATTGGAAGCGTCATTCTGGATCACTTGTCAAATTGATGCTGCCAGGGCTCATACTTGGTGTATTTACAGGCGGTACGATTTGGGTATTTTTTGGTGGTAGCTGGTTGGTGCCTGTAACGGTTATGTTAGTAGTGGCATTAGTCTGGTCTATCGGAATGGACATGCGGCATCAAATTCGTTACGCCATTAATTTTAAACAAGGTATCGCCAGATTTAAATCGCAATATTACGGGATGCATCTTGCACACTTTGGCTTGGCTGTTATGGTGGTCGGTATAGTAGGCGTAAGCAATTACAGTAATGAAGAAGATATGTTGATGACTGTAGGACAAACCTATGAGCTCGGCGATTATCAAGTAAAGTTAAACGCGGTAAATACTCTTGATGGGCCGAACTACAAAGCGACGCAGGGTGAAATTGAATTTAAAAAAGATGGTGAGAGTCATGTTTTAAAACCTGAGAAGCGCTTCTATATTACTCGTGAAGCGGTGATGACAGAAGCGGCGATGCGAGCTGGTCTTTTCGGTGATCTCTATGTGGCGCTGGGCGAGTCTCGACAACAAAATCAATGGGCTATTCGAGTGCATTACAAACCTATGATTCGCTGGATTTGGGGCGGTGCCTTGCTCATCGCTTTTGGTGGTATTTGGGCAAGCTTTGATCGCCGTTATCGTCGGCCAGAGGCTCCAGCCATAAGTGATGGTACAACATGAAAAAGCTGCTTCCTTTTACGCCTTTTTTGATTTTTATAGCCTTGGCTGGGGTTTTTTATGCCAGTATTGGTCGCAACCCAACTCTAAACGCTAATGGTATGGTTGGCAAAATGTTTCCGGCGTTTAACTTGCCTTTATTGATTGATCGTAATGAACCAATACCCGCAACTTCCATAAATTTAGAGCAACTCATTTTAAGATTTCAAAAGCAAGGCGAACAGAGGCCATGGCTTTTAAATGTATGGGCCAGTTGGTGCCCCCAGTGTTACCACGAGCATCAATTTATCACGAGCTTGGCTGACGCTGGAGCAATTGTTGTTGGATTGAATTACAAGGATGAAACAGAAAATGGTCTTGGATTTTTAAATAAAATGGGCAATCCCTATGATATTATTCTTGCCGATCAAGAAGGCGCACTTGGCTTTGACTTAGGGGTTTCGGGGGCGCCCGAAACCTTTCTGATTGATCCAAAAGGGCGTATTCTCGTTAGGCATGCCGGTGTGATTGATCGAGAGGTTTGGCAGCAAAAGTTTGCATCTCATTGGCAAACTGTTACAACCAAGCCTTTATTTGAAGAACCGTTGAGGTCTTCTGCATTGTAGATTGCGAAGTGGAGGATTGGCTAATGCAGGTTAAAAAATTGTATTCCACAAAGTTAGTTGGCTTTTTAAAAATAGTGTTCTTGATCAGTTTTTACTTTTTTTTGTTGTCGCCAAAGGTACAAGCTGTTATTGAGCCGCCAATGCTTAACGATCCCCAATTAGAGCAGAGATATCGGCAATTAGCAGAAGTGTTGCGCTGTCCTAAATGCCAAAATCAGAACATCAGCAGCTCTGACGCACCAATTGCCACTGATATGCGCCATAAAGTGGAAAACTTACTGCTTGAAGGCAAAAGTAACAATGAAATAGAATCGTATATGATTGAACGCTACGGTGATTTTGTCACATACGATCCGCCTTTACGACCAAGGACTTTGGTACTTTGGTTCGCGCCGTTGTTGTTTTTTGGCTTTATTGCGACTTGCTTTTGGGTAGGATTTCGTGGACGCCAAGGCTCAACTGATGAATAACCAAAAAGAGGATTGCTGATTGTGGCAATTATAATCACCGTTTTAGTGTTTACTTTTGTGTTTGGCGCTTTGCTGTTTCGAACCTGGCCTAATGTATCGAAAAAACCGTCTCTTCTCGCCATGCTGATTGCGATCGCTGCTATAAGCCTTATGTCTATTGGCTTTTACATGCAGTTTTTTTCAAATGCAGAAGAACAAGCTTGGCTAAAGACCCGTGAAACCTTATTGCCCGAGATACAGTCTTTACTCGAAACGGGAGAAGCTTCGAAAGTCATTAAAAATTTAGATGGTAAAACTTTTATTGGAGCCATGACCTATTATGCTCAGCGTTACCCTCAAGAGAGTCGAGTTTGGCAAAAATTGGCGGTGGTTATGGTGTCATTGGGTATGCCAGAAGAGTCATTAAAAGCTGTGCGGCGCTATCTTAAACTTGAGCCGCAGGATCGACAAGGCCAACAGCTGCAATTGCAATTATTAGCACAATTGATTGACGAAAAAAAAGCGTCACCGGCCCAGCTTCGCCTCGCACTTCAACAATTTATTCAAAGAACAGATTTATTGCCGGAAGATCGACTTCAAATAGCCGGATTAGCCCAAAAGTATGAGTTTTTTGATGAAGCGGCGGCTATTTTGAAGCAAATACTCGCGGACGATCAACGAACAGATGACCAATTATCTCATCGAGCTCTTGATGGGCGACGGCTTATGATCGGTATGATTGAAAGTTACCAACAACAAGCTCAGTCTGGCCCATTAGAGTCTAAAGCTGTAGAACAAAATTTAGCAGCACAAGATTCGACAACGCTTGAGGCTAAACCAAACCCAGTCGATGTTGAAGAATTTAGGGTTGCAGTGCAATTAAAGTTAAGCGATGATGCACGGCGCACGCTGCAAATTTATAAAGATAAAGCGGGCTCTGATCAAGTGCATGTTTGGGTAAGTGTTGTATCATCTCAGCCAGGACCACCAATTGCAGCAAAGCTTGTGTGGCTTTCTATTGATAGTTTGCTCGCAAGTCCTGACAATTTTGAGATTGTCTTGAAGGCGTCAGATTTAGTCTTGACACAGGGGTGGCAAAAACATCAAGATCTTATCAGTCGAGCAATACTGGTGCTTAGTGATGTTCAGTCGGATCCAATAGCGGCAAAGGCTTCGCCTATTCAAGGTACAGTAGACCTTGATATGGCGGCGAAGCCGCGTCAAGCTATTGTAACGCTTGATGTTTTAAGTAAGTCCGGTCCGTGAGTTCGTTAAAGCAAGCAGCACTTTGACAAAAATTTAATTGAAAAGGTATGATTATGCGAATTATTTTACTCGGCCCTCCAGGTGCAGGCAAAGGCACTCAAGGTCAAAAATTATGTAAGCGCTTTGAAATTCCTCAAATCGCGACTGGTGACATGTTACGCGCAGCGGTAAAAGCAAAGACAGATTTAGGTGTTGCTGCGAAGGCTTACATGGACGCGGGTCAGCTTGTGCCTGACGACTTAATTATAGGCTTGGTCAAAGAACGCTTAAATTTGCCTGATGCAAAAAATGGCTGTTTGTTAGATGGTTTTCCACGAACAAAGACTCAAGCAGACGCTTTACAAGCTGCATCAGTTGATGTGGATTTTGTGATTGAAGTTGCGGTTGAGGACGAAGTGCTTGTACAGCGTATTTCCGGCCGTCGAATACATGCAGCTTCTGGCCGAACTTATCACGTTAGTAATAATCCACCTAAAATTGCAAATCGTGATGACCTTACTGGCGAGCCCTTAACGTTGCGTGCCGATGATGCCGAACATACAGTAAGAGATCGATTAAAGGCTTATCATCAGCAAACTGAAGCTTTAGTCGGTTACTATCAACAGCTTGCAAAACAAAAGCCCACGCTAACGTGTGCCAAGATCAATGGTGATCAACCTCTTGATCAGGTGTTTGAAGATCTTTGTCAAATTTTAGAGCCAAATAAACACTAGGCACTAGGTACAGGCAACAACCATATCTAATATTTTAATTCTAGAAAAGCGTCACATGACGCTTTTTTGTTTTTTAAGATTCAAAAATATTTTTAAGATTGTTATTTTTTTACGTTCAAATTTTTTTAAATTCAGCTTAAAAAACAAAAATAAATTCTATTTTTTGACTTTTTTTTAAAAAAAAAGACTTTATTGTGAAAAAAAGTACCATTATCTCGAATAAAACATTTGCATTTATTTTTTTTGTGCTATTTTTTTTAAGTACCCTTTAAAAAATAACAACACCAATTTGTTTTTATTTCTGAAGGTGGCGGTAAGGATACAGACTTTTTAAGTTTGTAGCACGATTAAAAAAGAGGTCTTGCTTTAGACATTTTGTCTAGATTTGGGTCGACGAGAGCTTTGCAGTTCGGGAGCGTGAAAAAGGGTTGAACCCTAAAGATCGATCAAGTAGCAAAGTAAAATATGGTGCATCGCCTTATCAAGGGACGGAAGTCAGGCGCGGAAGGTAAAAATGATTTGCAGTTTTAATCGTTTTACCTCAGTCGCTTCGAATGCAAAAGCACATAACAGCCCAAGCTTATTTCGACATTATTGGGTAAGTTTATTGGCGACTGAGGAGTTACGAGTATGAACATGAAAGATATGAAAGCAGCAGTAGCAGCTAAATTAAGAGAGACAGCGGACATGCTCTCTAAAAAATCAGAAGCTGATCTAGCTAAAGCGACAAAATCTTTTGAAACTAAATGGAAAGCTAAGCGTACTAAAGAAGACAAAGCTAAAGTGAAAAAAATGAAAGACGCAGAAGCTAAAAAGCTAAAGGCTGTTTCCGAGAAAGCCAAAAAGGCAGCGGCTAAGAAAAAAGCAACGGCTAAGAAGCCTGCAGCTAAGAAAGCGGTTGTGAAAAAAGCAACGGCTAAAAAGCCTGCAGCTAAGAAAGCGGTTGTAAAAAAAGCAACGGCTAAAAAGCCTGCAGCTAAGAAAGCTGTTGTAAAAAAAGCAACGGCTAAAAAGCCTGTAGCTAAGAAGCTGGTAGCGAAGAAAACTGCTGCTAAAAAAGTAAAGAAGCCTACAGCTAAAAAGACGGCTATGACAATAGAGCCGGCTACGCCAGCCATGAAAATGGTAAAGCAAAAAGCGAAGTCAGCTAGAAAGACGACGAGTGCCACTAAAGCAGCTGCACGAAAAGCGGTAAAAGGCAAAACAAAGGCTGTTAAGTCGAAAGCGAAAAAATCCGCTTAAAGCTTATTTGAAAAATTAGCCCCTTTATCGGGGCTTTTTTTTGCCTTAAATTTAGGCGAATATAAAGCGTTGGACTTGAGTTTTAACCCCTTTGGGTTTAAATTGCTGTACAGATCCTAAGGATCCCAGAAAGAGGTTGTTAGTTTGAATAAGTCCAGCGACAGTTATTTTATTATATTTGAGACATCTGAGCAGCATTGCCGAGTCGTTTTAACGCAGAGGATGATTTTGATCGGCGATTTTTTGATTGAGCAGCCGCGACGTCATGGTGATGTGTTAATCGAGATTACGCAGAAGCTACTGGCCGACGCCGATATTAAACTGCACGAAATTACAGCTATTGGTGTAACAGTTGGCCCTGGCGCCTTCACTGGTATTCGAATCGGTGTGTCTATGGCCCAGGGCATTGCCTATGGTCTTAATATTCCATGTTTGGCACTAAATACGTTAGAGCTTTGGGCAGAGCAAGCATTGTACAGTCAGACTAGTTGGCAAATCGCGCTTTGTCTGATGGATGCTCGCATGAATGAAGTGTATGTTGCAGCTTACGCCAGATTCGATACCCCATTCAATAATAATGCCCAAGGCATGCAGTGCATTTTAGAGCCCAAATGTTGTGCTCCAGCATTGTTGGGCGAATTTTTTGAACAGCACGGCAAACAATCATTAAAAAAGATTGGCCTTATAGGGTCCGGCGCCCGAGTGTATGGTGCTGAACTTTGCGCTGTTGCCACCAAATTGAGTTTTAATGTGTCAATCTCTGAAGAGCAACTCACAAGTCAAGCCTGCATTCGACTCGTGAATCAACATTGGGATAATCGATACTTTGTGTCAGCCCAATCTTTAGATGCATTGTATTTACGACCTTCTGTGTTAAGCGAGAATAAATAATATGATTCGTTTTTTAACCATGTTTGGTGTTTTTACTTTAGTGCTCATCATCCTAATCGCCATAGGTGCAGGTTTACTTTGGCAGCACAATGAGCAGGGTTTATCCCTAGAAAAGTCGATGTCCACCACGTTTACTATTAAAAAAGGCGCTCACGCTCAATCAGTTTTTGCAAACCTTGAACAAAACCAATTGATTGATTGCCAAAAATGCCTGTATTGGTCGGTCCGTATTAAAACATTGCTTGGCCAAGCGGCGCCCATTTTAAAAGCAGGCACCTATGAGCTTGAAGGGCGCTTATCTGCCTTCGATATTTTAGCATTGCTCGCTGCTGGAAAAATAGCAGAGTACAAGGTGACGTTAATTGAAGGTAAGACTCTTGATGAGTGGTTGCAAGTGTTAGCGGCGCACCCCAATATACAATCTACCATAGCGGGCGAAACTCGAGAGAAAAGGTATGAGGCGGTTGTCGCAGCCCTTCAATTGGATCATGCCTATCCTGAGGGTTTATTTTTACCTGAGACTTACAGCTTTTCAGCGAACACTACTGATGTGAATCTTTTAAAGCGAGCTTATGCGTTGCAAATGGCTTATTTGGCCACACAATGGCCAAAGCGTGATCCAAACCTGCCGCTAGAGTCACCTTACGAAGCGTTAATACTCGCCTCTATTGTTGAAAAAGAAACTGGGGTGGCTCATGAACGACCATTAATTGCCGGCGTTTTTGTCCATCGGTTAAGAAAAAAGATGCGTTTAGAAACTGACCCAACTGTGATTTATGGTATCCAAGCGTATGAAGGCAATATTACTCGAGCTCACCTTCAAACACCAACACCTTATAATACATACGTAATTCCAGGTTTACCGCCCACGCCCATTGCAGGGCCAAGTCGAGCTGCGATCAAGGCTGCTTTGCATCCAGAGGCCACTAAGGCACTGTTTTTTGTTGCCAAGGGCGATGGCAGCCATATCTTCTCAAAAACCTATGCTGAGCATTCTGCGGCTGTTAAGGCCTATCAATTACGTCGTCGACAAGACTATCGTTCCTCACCTGCCTTATCTAAGCCTATATCATCTACACCAAAAGTAATTCAAACACCGGAGGATTTATGAAAAAGTCTCCATTTATAGTGTTCGAGGGTGTGGAAGGTGTTGGTAAATCTACTCAAGTCCAATTGTTAGCGCAATGGATGGCCAGTCAAGATATCGCTTACTATTTGACGCGAGAGCCTGGTGGCACGCCATTGGCCGAAGACATTCGCAACTTAGTCTTGCAGCCTCGTGCTGAATCTATGTGTGCGGAGACTGAGCTTTTATTAATGATGGCCGCCAGACTACAACATTGGCACCAGGTGATCGTGCCCAAGTTATACGCTGGCCGCTGGGTTCTATGCGATCGATTTATCGATTCAAGTGTAGCGTACCAAGGTGCTGGACGTGGTTTGTCTCAAGCTATGATTCGTAAAATGCACAACCTCATTGCATCTCAAATGGTCCCGGATTTAGTCATTGTGCTCGACATGGATTTAACAGCGTCGCAACAGCGTGTGGTGGCTCGAGGTGAGGCTTTAGATCGAATGGAGCAAGCGTCAACTGGGTTTTTTGAAAAAGCTCGGGCCTGCTTTTTAGACAGTGCTAGGTCAAACCCTGGTCGTTATGTGTGCATTGATGCCTCGCAATCTATAGCTACGATTGCGGCAGAGGTGCAGACAATAGTGCAACATCAGTTGCTCAAAGGGGCTGTATGACATTAATGGTGTTGCCATGGATGACGGATCTTCAGAGTCAGGTGTTAAGTTTATGTCATGAAAAGCAGTTACCCCACGCTATTTGTTTACAAGGTGGCGCAGGTTTAGGCAAACAACATCAGCTCATGTGTCTGGCCGCCGCTTTTTTTTGCCAGCAATTAAGTGCAGGTGTAGCGTGTGGAGCATGTCAGCATTGTCAGCTACTGAGTTTAAATGAGCATCCAGATTTTATGCAAATTCAGCCTCAAGTCAAAGGCAAGAAAATTGGTATTGATCAAATTCGAGAGATTACAGAGTTTGCAGTTGGAACCGCCTATTTCGCTCAAGCTCGTCTTATTTTGATTCAGCCCTTAGAGCAAATGACACGAGCCGCGTCAAATGCTTTGCTTAAATTATTAGAAGAGCCGCCACCGCAAGTGTATTTTTTACTGGCCACAACCCGTGCGAGCCGATTGATGCCGACTATTCGATCTCGTGTGCAGTTTTATACGGTTATTCCACCTTCCACCGCGCTTTTTTTTCAATGGGCACAAGCTCTTTCAACAGATTTAACTCAAGACATTGCACGCCAAGCGTATACACTTTCTTATGCTGGCCCATTTCTAGCCTTGGGCTTTATTTGGCGGCACTTTAATTGTGATCAAACACTAAAACAGGCGCCATTTTTTAAACCGTTAGAGCTGAAATCGATTGATTTACTTGCAGAGTTTAATCGATTTGAGGATTATATGAGCCAGCCATCAGCGCAAACCGCTGTGCATTTAAAACTATTAACAAAAGCAATTTCAATACCACAAAGTTTGTTATTTTTTGATTTATGGTTTGCGGGACAAATCACCAGTGTAAGTACAGCGCCTGAAGCTCGTCGTGTACAATTTTGGCAAAGTTATTGTCAGTTGCAAGACTTAAACGACGCATTAATTCGATCTCCACAGCTCAATGATGCCTATTTACAGCGCACAATTGTACGAATAATCATGCCGCTGATCAGTGAGTCGCTGGCCTCTTGATCAGAATTAGCCGGTGTATTGTTCCGCTTGATGTTAAAGAGTAGACTAAGTTTTGGATGTTTATGCTCAATAAATCAAGGAGGTTTTATGTTATCAACATTACAGTCAATTCAAGGTCGGTCGAGCCTACCAGCTCACGCCACTCAAGCCCCATCAAGCAGCGCGATACGACCAATAAAAGCGGCGATGCCACAATTAACAAGTTTTCGACCAATGGGATTAGCAGGCTCGTCACACCGTTTAGCATCGATAAAAGCTGAGCCAGAGCGACCAGTATTTCTTGGTGACAAGGCTCGACAAGTTGTCAAAGATCATTGGCACAGTCTTGCGCAAGATTTAAAAAATCTAAAAGACGAACAAACAGCTTTGCTTGAAGAAAAAGGCCAATCTCTTGTGAGTACCACCCAAACTCAAGCGCAAGATCGGGTGGACAGTTTTGTGAGTATCATCGACGACACTCGTCGCTGGGCAGGTGACGTGCAAACCACAGCAGCTGATGCAGCCCCTGCGTATTTAAAGCCGGATGTGAAAAAAGATTTAGCAGCTTTGGCGTCATTTGCAGATGCTATTATCACCATCGCGGATGGACTGGATCACACACCAAACGTGTTGGTATTAGGCGGTGAGCAAAGTCCGTTTTATATGGGTGCAGACTTGGTAGCAGATAAAGCCAATGTAATGGTGGACGTTCCCAGAGCGCCAGTTGATGTAGTGGTGCTCGATGGGTTATTAAGTTCAAAATCGCCTTTGAGCTCTGAAGAGATGATAAAGGATGCAAAAGAACTTATTCCTGATCATGGTTTTGTCGTCGTTATCAATAGTCATAACCCCAGTCGTACTCATCTTAATATGAGCAGACATTTACTTGATGCAGCAAAAGGCCAATTGTTTCAACAATTTGGCCAGGTGTTGAAAGCGCGACTTCGTCAAAATGGTTTGGCTATAACATCAGAAACAAAAGCCAATCAGTTGCAAACTATTATTGCGCAAAAAATGCCAGCGGCTGAACAAAAAGACCAAGGCAATATGGCCACGAAAGCCATCGAATCGTCAAAATCCGGTTTGCAAAAAGCCACCGACGGATTGAAAGCCTTGCCTGAGCGCTTAAGTCAGATGATAAATCCATCGGATAAGTCTGTTTAGACATTTCGATGTTTAACCATGGTCTTTAATGAGTTGGACAAACGACAGGTTTGTTCAGCTTAACAGTGTAGAGGTGTTTAGTGACAAGTAACAATACAGATTCAGATTCAGATGCAGTGTGGATTGATGTGCGAACGCCAGAGGAGTATGCAAGCCGATCAATACCTGGCCACATTAATATTCCACATGACGTGATTGAAGGGCGAATCGATGAGCTGAACCTGAACAAGCAGCAATCGGTAAAATTGTATTGTCGAACCGGTCGACGCTCTGGTCTTGCTTTAGAGTTGCTTCAAAATCAAGGATTTACAGATGTAGAGAATGTCGGTA
>Ga0115546_1000829_pt1 | contig 20236 bp, 15 predicted proteins | sample COGITO_mtgs_1004_FD_87186 | JGI IMG/M metagenome (GOLD analysis project Ga0115546, IMG submission 87186) | Pelagic marine microbial communities from North Sea - COGITO_mtgs_100413 | ecosystem: Environmental > Aquatic > Marine > Epipelagic | place: Germany:Helgoland, sampling site Kabeltonne...
ACCTCAGGCGTTTGCCGAGCGATTTACAACTGCGGTACGCATTGCCGAAACACAGCCTTATCGTGCAGTAACACACAATAAGGGTATTATGAACGGTATCGATTCTGTAATTCTGGCCACTGGAAACGACTTTAGAGCGATAGAAGCGAGTGCACATGCTTATGCAAGTAAGGATGGCAGATACAGTAGTTTGACCCACGCAGATATGAGCGATGGTCAATTTAAATTTTGGATAGAAGTGCCTTTAGCATTGGGTACAGTGGGTGGTATTACGGGATTACATCCTATGGTAAAATTTGCGCATCAAATGATGGGCAATCCAAGTGCTGCAGAACTTATGATGATAAGTGCTGCAGTGGGTTTAGCGCAAAACTTCTCTGCTCTTAGAAGCCTTACTACCACAGGCATACAGCAAGGTCATATGAAAATGCACCTGCTCAATATTCTGAACCAACTGGAAGCTACCGAAGAAGAAAAAGCGATGATCGTACGGTTCTTCATTAAAAACACGCCGCATCATGCAGAGGTAGTAAGTGCTTTCCAACGAGTGCGCGGCGGTGAGGTGATAGCGTAAGTGACGGTAAGTTGACGCAGCCGTGGTGTGCGTTCATTATTTATTTCGATATTTATTGTGTTATGCTGCGATACCTATCTCTTTTTATATTCCTCGGTGGCCTCTGTTTGCTGGATTGGAGCTGTTATAAAAAATGTGGAGACTCTAAGACATATAAGGTTAAGCTAGCCCATATTTCAAATTTAGTAGTTGAAACAGATTCTGTTGGAGTATATACAAACGATTTGCGTTCGGGAGACACCGTTAATTATAGTTTAGTACGAATGGCTATTTATTTTGAAAACAGAATGGTTTATCATCTTAGTAATGGACTTGGATTCTCGGCATATGCGGATTGTGTTGGACCTTTTTATTTGCAACAAACCACTATTGATTCTGTCAAAATTTTAGAAACGGAAAATGCACAGTCTAGTAATGTGAGTGATCAATTTGGAATGATATCTAGCGTTGGAAGTAAAATTCCATTTACAGATAGAGATGTTTTTTTGAAAAATATTCAAACCATTATAAGCGATGACGTCCGGTGCCATTTTGTTATGCTGAACCGGCCCATTACAATATCCGAGAAAACATACACCATTCAATTCTTTGACTCCGACGGGAACGTTTTCGAAACCACCACAGATCCAATTATCATAACACCATAAACGAATAGACTATTTAACAAATCAGTTACACAAGATTATGAAACGAAATATTCTTTTAGGATTTTTATTAACAGGACTAGTGTTACTGGAGTGGGGATGTGGTTGTCAAGACTGGAAGGAAAATTATAAAATTGTAGAATTTGAAAGGATTGATTTGATTAGTTATCAGAAATATATTGCCGCAGATACAGTCAAATTTGATACCCTACTTTTTAGTGCTTTCCCAGTTGTTGAACTTGCTTCTTCTTTTGATTGTATAGGTGGAAGTCAGTTTTCGGCTTATGCTACTTCACCATGTGAACCAATACCATTTTTAGTTAATACATTTGACTCTGTGAAAGTTACGACTGTAATTAGCAATAATATTGTCGACATCAGCTCTCTTATCGGGGTTGTGAAGACCACTTACTACCGTAATCCAAACTACTCCTATGACATTATTCCACTAAAGGACAAAAGTGGTGTAAGTGCTGTATTATCAAGCTTATACCTTCCTTTTATTTTTGGGTTTGTAAATCCTCCTTCATCCATGATTGATTCCGCAATTACCTTCCAATTCTTTGACTCCGACGGGAACGTTTTCGAAACCACCACAGATCCTATTATCATAACACCATAAATAAACAATCCGCCATTTAACAAATCAACGAAACACAATGAAACGAAACATACTTTTACTTTTTGGATTGATAGGGTTGGTAATGCTGGATTGGAGCTGCACCAAAACAAGTATAGGTGGAGGTGGTTCAAAGTTTCATGTGATAGGCATTGGTAAAGCCGTAATGTACGAAATAATAGGCAATGACCCTGCTTTTGTACCCGTAAATGAGTTGCCGTATTACCAAGCTGAATTGTGGGTAGGACTAGAAACCGAGCGTATTACTAAAAACGCTAATTCAAATTATTCTGCATTGGCAATGCCTGCGCCTGAGTGCGATTACAGACCAGATTCTATGCAGATTTTTAGAAACAATACAGAAATAACGCATCTTTTTTTTATGGACAACCTAGAGGTTAACGAGGCTATAGGAGCACTTAACAACAATGAATTTTTTACAGGTTTTTGTGAAATTGTGTTGAAACCAAAAGATGCATTGGCCAACAACCAATTCTCTAAATACACATTTAAATTATTTAATAAAGATGGGTCTATTTTTGAAACAACAAGCGACTACCTGAAAATTACACTTTAAATATGAATAGAACAGTATTATCAATCATAGGCTTACTCGGTGTCGTTATGCTGGATTGGAGCTGCTTCCCCAATAATGGAGGATGCGGCGGCGGCGATTATAAAGACAGGAGCTACACTATAAAGGGTATTGATACTACAGATATTCTTAGTCTTAAAGAAACGGTAAATGCCAGTTGGGATTTGTATAAATCTGGAGATACCGTGGCAGTTGACAAGTTTCGAATACATGTAAAACTCCTTAGAGAACTAATTTCCTACAACCCTAAAAATCATAATTTTGGGACTTCGACCTTTGCAGCGCCATGTCCTTCACCACCTATCGATATAAACGACTGGGAACTTGATTCTCTGCACGTAGTGCAAATTGTCAACGGTCAAGAAACGGAATTGGATTCTATTGTTATGAGTACTAATTATTATCACGAAGAACTAGCCTTAGATTGGAGTGAACCAACTAACCGTATTATGCTCAACAACCTGTTGGATTCAGACGAATACGTTACGTTTAGCATTCTAAAGGCGCCCAATGAAGTTCAAGTGCAATCCTATCGTATATCTTTTTACCTTACAGACGGACGAATTTTTGATACAACCACAGCACCCATTCTAGTAAAACCATAAATTATGAAACGAAATGTACTTATCCTATTCTTCATAATCGGACTTACAGCGTTAGAGTATGGATGTAAGCACGAACCCCTATCTACCGATAAGTGTGATCGAAAAACCCATATGTCGGTTACAGGGATTTTACAAGATGCCAGCCTTTTGCAAGTAGACAATGGCGTTCTTTCAGAAGTAGATTCTGGAGGCGAAGTGAATTATTCGAAACTGGTTATTCGGTTTTATGGGAAGCCAGAACTAATTTCAAACAACAGTACCTATACTAATTTTAGCGCGTATGCTATAGTTGCTGCTTCTTTTCCTGTTTGTTGGGATTTGAGGAGAATACGTGTTGAGGGTGTTTCGGCTAATGGAACACAAGATTTAACGTCTCTATTTAGCTTGTGTGACAATTACGTAGGGATTGGTTCCATTCCTATAACGAATGACGAAGCGTTTCGAAATGCGGTACTGCAAATGGTGGTTGGGACGCCTGTTGTTTTACATCTAACTATGCATCAAGCACCAGAGGTGCAGCAAGAAATGACTATTCGCGTAAAATTTGATAATACCGATGGCCGATTTTTTGAATTTACTACTGCTGCTTTTACCATTACACCGTAAATTTCACTTAACGAGTTGTACTAAACTCTGCCGTTAAGTCACACTTTCTATTTGGCTTGCTTTTAGCTTTTATGGGGCAATGAGTAAGAAAAAAGTGTCGCTCAAGTGGGCGTTTAATGAATATATATGGCCACGCAGAAAAATCCTTTCGTTGGGTCTGGTTCTAATCGTTATTCGAAGTTTATCCGGATTAGTGCTTCCGTATGAGACTAAAAATTTATTAGATGAAGTAGTGCCTTCTGGCATTAAAAGTGATTTGTGGAATGTGTTGGCTTTTGTGGGAGGTGCCATTTTAATACAATCCATTACCTCATTTGCACTTACGCAGATACTAAGTGTGGAAGCACAGCGTCTAATCTCTATTCTCCGAGCTCAAGTACAACGTAAATTACTAACCCTACCGATCAGCTTTTTTGAGAATAATAAGTCGGGGGCTTTGGTAAGCAGAGTGATGAATGACGTAGAAGGTGTACGTAATTTGGTAGGAACAGGATTGGTGCAACTTATTGGTGGAAGTATAACGGCAATCGTTGCGTTGGTTTTCTTATTAAAAATAAATGCCTTGATGACCTTGTTTGTTTTTTTGCCTGTTAGCCTTTTTGGATTCATAGCTTTGAAAGCATTTGGCTATATCAGACCTATTTTTAGAGACCGCGGAAAGATAAGCGCAGATGTCACTGGAAGACTTACCGAAACACTAAATGGTGTACGTGTTATCAAAGGTTTTAATGCTGAAGAGCAAGAGAATAAAACATTTGAGGAAGGCGTTGAACGTCTGTTCCTCAATGTGAAGAAGAGTTTGACAGCTACCTCGCTTATGACCAGCTCATCTACTTTTTTATTAGGACTTGCATCTGCAGGTATCATGGGTATGGGTGGTTATTTTATGATGCAAAATACGATGACCAATGGTGATTTTGTTTCTTTCACGCTCTTTTTAGGATTTATGATAGCACCTATTGTTCAAATGAGCAATATTGGCAGTCAACTTACAGAAGCACTGGCAGGTTTAGACCGTACACAAGAGCTTATGAATATGACGGAAGAAGATGATCCTGAGGTGCGTAACGTGGTGTTGGGTCAAATCAAAGGCGATATTGTTTTTGACAACTTGAGTTTTAGTTATGAAGAAGATAAAGATGTCTTGCATGATATTTCGTTTAACGCAAATGCAGGAAGTGTAACCGCACTTGTAGGGTCAAGCGGCAGTGGTAAATCTACTATTGCGGGACTAGCAGCCACCTTCTTAAATCCTGTAAGTGGTCACGTAACGTTAGATGGACAAGATTTAGCTCACGTTAATTTAAGCAGTTACAGACGGAACCTAGGAGTGGTCCTTCAAGATGATTTTTTATATGAAGGTACGATTAGAGAAAATATACTTTTCCCAAGACCAAATGCGACAGAAGAACAGCTTTTATCGGCGGTAAAAGGAGCTTATGTAGACGAGTTTACTGATAGATTTGATAATGGATTAGATACGGTAATAGGAGAGAGGGGTGTAAAATTAAGTGGCGGTCAGCGCCAGCGTATTTCTATTGCACGCGCGTTACTTGCCGATCCTAAAATCATTATTCTAGATGAGGCAACTTCAAACCTAGATACGCAAAGTGAAAGCTATATTCAGAAGAGTTTAAATATCTTAATGAAGGATAGAACTACGTTTGTAATAGCCCACAGGCTAAGCACGATTCAGCAAGCGGACCAAATCTTAGTTATCGAAAATGGACATATTGCAGAACGCGGAAAGCACCAAGAGTTGCTGGATAAGAAAGGCCGATACTACGAATTGTATACCTACCAAAGTAGAATATAATTAGGAAATTATTCGTAGACTTTGGAATAGTCTACGAATGATGTTCATACTTTTAACCAACTTAATTGGTTAACAAACCACCGGCAAGTCTAGCGGTTGTGTAGTACACTTTTACTAGATTTATTTTAGCTTGATTTAAGTTATTTTGAGCCAATAATATATTGAGCTGCGCAATACGCAAATCGTTAAAGGTAATAGTACCATTGCTATAGCTTAATTGAGCGCGCTCTAAAGCTGTTTTTGCCAGTTCGATATTCTGCGCTTGAGCAGTTATGGTTTGAGACATCAATTCGATATCTAATTCTGCACTTCTAAGCTGGTTTTGAATTGATAGCTTTGCTTTTTTAAGCTCTATCTCTTTATTGGCTTGGTTTAGTTCAGCATTTTTTAAGGCAGTGGTCAACTGGAAACCGTTAAAAATGGGCATAGTAACAGTTAATCCGCTGCTAAATCCCAGGGTTTTTTGTGATAAGACAACACCAGCACCATTTTGGGCATTATTGTAGCCGTAATTGCCGGTCATATTCACCGTGGGTAGTCTACGTGATTCGGTAATAGCTGTTTGGTGCATAGCTAACTCCTCGGCTACTTGAGCTAACAATAAAGTTGCATTGTTTTGTAATGCTTGCTCGCGCAATACAGTCATAGATTGCTGAGCTGGAACCGGAATAAGTTCAGATACTTCAATAGCAGTATAAGGATCTCTTCCCATTAAGGTATTTAGCGAGGCAAGTTGTTTTTGGATAGCAGTTTGGAGAGACAGAATAGAAAGGCTATCGTTGTTTAAATCTACTTGAGCACTAAGGACGTCGAGTTTATTTCTACTGCCATTTTCATTGCCAATAGTCACGCGTTTTAGTCGATCTTGGGATATTTTAATATTGTCTAAAGCGGCATCTAGATTTAGATTAGCTTGCTGAATATCAAGGTAACGGGTCACGATATCTAAAACCAAATTTTCTGAAATTATCTTAGATTGCAATGATGTAAGTTGCTGTGTATTCATCAAGCTTTGATAGGTGTGAACCCTTCCAAAACCATTAAATACAAGGTAGTTAAATCCGACACCGACATTATACGAAGTGTTTTCAACACCATCTTTTTCGATATCAGTAACGACACCACCAAAGGTTAAATTGGTGTTGTTTCTACTGTAATTTAAACCGCTATTCAGGTTTAAATTTGGTAGGTATCCTGCTTGTGCTTTCGTAGCGTTATTGTTCGCTGACGAAATATTATTGGTGGCAATTGCTACATCGTAATTGCTCTGCAAAGCCAATGCAATGATTTTTTCTAGCGACAAAGCGCTTTGGCTGAAACCTGAATATGTTGCACAAAGCAGTGCCAATAGGATACTAATTTTCTTCATTGTATTTTTCTGCTTCTAATTCTTTAATAGCTGGTTCTACAGATTCTGCTGAAGGCATTATACCGCCATCCCAAGCCCAACCAAATGCACGTTTCGTATTGTTCCATGCGGATAAAAATACAGGCAATAAAATAAGGGTGAGTAATGTAGCAACGCCTATACCGTAAGCCACGGCTATAGCCATTGGAATGAGGAATTGCGCTTGAAAACTTTTTTCCAAGATTAGTGGAGCAAGTCCTGCGATAGTGGTCATACTGGTTAAGAAAATTGCTCTAAAACGAACATAGCCTGCTTCGTAGATGGCTTCATCGAATGACATACCTTCTTTAAGAAATCCATTCATTTTCTCTACAAGAACCAAACTGTCGTTTACTATAATACCTATCAACGCGACGATACCCAAGAAACTCAGAATACTTAATTGTTGTCCGTGAATGTAATGTCCCCATGCCACACCTATTATACTAAAAGGTACTAGTAATAGTAGAATTATGATAGCTTGACTCAGCGATCTAAAGGTGAGGGTAATGATGATAATGATACAAAAAAGTACAAATGGCAGGGCAAATTTGGCTGATTTCTGTGTTTTTTCAGCTTCTCTATTTTGCCCTTCAAACAAGGGAGAAACTCCTTGATGTTTGGCTAAAATACCTGGAATAATATCTTGCTTGATTTGCTCAATCATTTCTGGAGCAGAAATATCTTTACTACTCAGTTCGCACTCTATGGTTACTTGTTTTTGACCATCCAAGTGGTTAATTCCAGAGACTCCACGCACGGTGGTAAAGGTTGCTAATTTTCTAAGTGGCACCTCTTTTCCATCGGCCAGACGAATTCTTGTTTCTTCCAAATCATATAACGAAGATCGTTGTTCGTCATTAAATCGGACCCAAACCTTAACTTCATCTTTGCCACGTTGCAGTCTTTGTGCTTCATACCCAAAATAACCTTGACGCACTTGATTTAGAATTTGCGCTTCATTAAAACCTAGAATATAAGCTTCATCTCTGAGTTTAATATTGATTTCACGGTTTCCCTCTTGTACACTTTCCACCACATCCTTAAGTTGTGGTAATTGTTTCATAGCGGCTTTTAACTCATCTTTAGCAGCATCTAATTCTTTTTGATTTTCACCCAAGAACGTAACCGATACGGGCTTACCAAAAGCACTTGCGTTACCGTAACTTAGCTTATCAGCATCATCCATAGCACCTACTTCTTCTCTGAAACGATCGGCTAATTCCATGCTACTGGTAGTTCGTTGTTCGCTACCTACTAAAATAGCGCTTATACTGCCTTCATGTGATCCAGGGCCCACCTTACGTTCAATATTAGCTACTATGCTTAGGTCGTTACCGGTCTCTTTTTTAATGGCATCATTCACTCTCCAAATTGCAGCTTCAATTTTTTCAAGTCGCTCATTGGTAATTGCCTCCCGCGTACCAGCTGGCATGCTTAAGTTAATGGGTACGTCATTGCGTTCTATTACAGGGAAAAATGTGAATTTAATAAGGCCACCTTTAATACCACCTATAGTAATAATGGCTAAAGACACAGCAATAAGAAACGTGAATATTTTATGATTCAGCGCAAAACGAAGTACGGGTGCATAGAGCTTGTCTCGCAACACATACATCATTTTGTCTGTGAGTAATTCCATTTTATTCTTTTGTTGACCTTTCTTTAGTGCCTTACTATGCGCTAAGTGAGAAGGCAGTATTATAAGGGCTTCTATCAATGAAATAAACAGAGTAGCTATAACGACAAATGCCAGCTCGCTAAAGAAATCACCAGCTCGTCCATCTACCATGAAGAAGAAGCTAAATGCTACCATAGTAGTAAGGACCGCACTAATTACAGATGGGAGTACCTCCATAGTGCCATCTACAGCTGCTTGAATGGGATTTTTACCGCGTTCAAAATGACTATATACGTTTTCACTTATAACAATGCCATCGTCCACTAAGATGCCTATGACCACTATCATCCCAAAAAGAGAAATGACATTTATAGTAACCCCAGCATAAAGAGCAATAATGAACATACCCAGAAATGAAATGGGTAAGCCAACAGCAACCCAAAATGCAATTCTGATATTTAGAAATAGGGAGAGTAGCAGCAGTACTAATAGCATACCCAACACCCCGTTCTCTATTAATAATTCTTTCCGTTCTTGTAAGGTTTCTGATTGGTCCTTAATAAGTGTGGCCGAAAGTTTAGGATTGAGTTCTGCAAATTTCTTGAAGTAGTTTCTTACATATTCGGCATTTTTGAGTAAGTCTTCTTTATCTGTACTGCTTACCAGCACTTCTATACCTGGGTTCCCATTGATATAGATTCTATTGGGGTCGTCGGCCCATTTATCGGCAACTTTAGCTACATCTTTTAGCCGTACAATAGCGCCATCAGAAGTTGTTTTTATGACCAAATTTTCAAGCTGAGCAGCATAATACTCCTTATTTCTGCTTCTTATAAGGAGTTCTTCATTCTTGGTTTTAATGGAGCCTCCTGTTATGTCAAGATTTGCTCCTCGGATAAGAGATCCAGCTTGCTCTATACTTATTCCGTATTTACGGAGGGCATCGTCATCTAAAGCAACTTCTATTTCTTCGTTAGGAAAACCCGCCAATTCTACTTTTGAAATCCCGTCAAAAGCAAGTAGGTCTTTTTCTATACGTTGCCCATATTGTTTGAGTGATTTAAGTGAAATATTTTCACCAGTAACAGCATAATTTATGGTAAAGTTTATGTTTTCTCGGAGTGCTACTATGGGTTTTTCTAGCCCGCCAGGAAAACTATTAATAGCATTTACGGCATTTTTTACATCTTCCAGAGCTACCTTGGTGTCGTAGCCTTTTTCTACCTCAATGATTACAGCTGCTGCATTTTCATTGCTGGTTGAGGTGATGCGCTCTATACCTGTAACGCCTTCTAGTTTCTCCTCTATTCGGGCTACTACGCCTTCTTCTATCTCATTGGGCGCCGCTCCGAGATAAATCAATTGTATATTGATTATTCTGTTTTCAACAAGCGGGAAAAAACTCGCCGTCATGTTGGAGTATGCCAAATATCCAAATATAACCACTACGGCCATTAAGGTATTAGTTGAAATAGGATACTTTATGAAATAAGCTATGATTTTTTTCATTCCTATTGAACAGATGGTTCTACTTTCAAGCCTTCAAAAGCGCCACTAATTGCTTTATTTGGAATTAACATCCCATTTGTAATTCCTTTTATAATAGCCTTTTCGTCTGAAAAGCTAATTACTTCAATGGGGGTGAGCACCAAGGTAGAATCTGCATTGATAGTATAAATCGCTTTCCCGTCTTCTATCATATTCCTGTCAACGATGAGTGCGTTTTGCTCTACGCCTCCATTTATTACGGCTTTTAAGTAAAGTCCTTCGCGGAGTTCTGCGCCACTTACTTTTAAGAAAATACTCACCATTTGGGTAGTTGGATTTATAATACTGTTGATACGACTAACAGTTCCATAAAATTCTTTATCTAAATCAGTAGAATTAAGCTTTACCGTACTTCCCACTTTGAGGTGTTTTAAATCGTTGCGCGAGACAGGAGCTTCCAATTCATAGGTTCCTAATTGTACAAAAGTGCCTATTTTTTGACCAGTTCTCACAAGTGTTCCAGGATCTATAGTTGCTTCGCTCAGCACTCCGCCGTAGGGAGCTGCTATTTTATGTTTATTGAGTCTAACTTCTTGACTTTGAATATTGTAATACGTGGTAAGTATATTTCTGCCACTTATAAATTGTTTTAACTGTGTATTGTCTAACTTGGGTAAAACAGGAAGAGGTTGGCTTGGTTTAATGCTTTGCACAAAACTTTTCCAAGCAGATGCCTCAGCAGGATAGTCAAGTGATATATCTGCTAATGCTTGATTTACGATAGTCATAAAACTACTTCGTTGAGCCGTGAGTGCCGAACGAATTTCAGCGTCGTCTATGGATGCAATAATTTGTCCTGATGTAAATTGTTGCCCTTCTCTAAAGTTGGTGGTGAGTAAAACTCCTGTCACCTCTGAGTATAGTTCTAGTCTATTGGTGGCTTGCAATCTACCACTAACAGTTATGTTAAGTGGAATAGAAGTAAGCTCTGCCGGAGATGCGGCCACTACTTTTGATCGAAATGAAATCTTAGGCTCGTTGGCTTCCTCAGATTTGCCAAGTTGCTTAGAAATGAAAACGCCAACTAAGACAGCGGCAATACCTAAGATTATAGATCTGCCTAGATTTTTATTAAATATGGGTTCACTCATTAGTGTGTTGTTTTTTCGATGCGAATTTAGTTTTTATGATGTGTTGAATTAAAAGTATTCACTGTTTTTTAGATGATATGTTTTAGTCTCCTTGAACCAGTTAAATGTGAGTAGTTCAGGTACATTAAAAATCAAACCAACTTCTGCGTCTGTTTAGTTTCAGGTCTTTCAAAGTACCTGATTTTACGCTGATGCCAAAGTCAAACATCTGACGCTGAATAGGGTACCATTTAAAGGTCATTTGCCAACAATGTAAGTCCCTGAAAAAATCAAGAGAAGTAAAGGATATGTCTTTTTTAGTAATGTCATACCCACTGCTTACCCCAATTTTCCAATTTTCTGTGAGTTTAATATCTCCTTGGAAAGTTATGCTTTGACTTACCGTTTTTTCTTTTAACACAGGAGTACGGGAATTTAGATTGTAATTCAGATTAAGACTCCAAGGGAGGTTGAAGTCTACATAGTTTTGTAAGTTATTGTTGATGTACTCTAGTTCATCCTCATTCACCTTGTCTGTCTCTTTCTTTTTAAACGCTTGCGGATTCAGGTTAGTGGAAATGGATACCGCACTTTGGACGAAATGCCCTAGCTTTTTCATGTCATTGATGGCAAATTGATTGTAGCGGGTAGCAACCTCATTAGGGCCTACTAGTGTGTAACTGTAGGGGTCAAATGAAGTGCTAAAATTCATCCTAATTTTATTCAAAATGGTCGTATTACCTGCGATATTTAGGGTTGATAGATTAAAGGAATCAGCTAAGAAGTTATAACCACTTCTGATGTTCAAACTTTCAATTATTTTTACCTTTTTGACACCTCCATTAGCTGTGTCTTTAGTGGATCTAACTTTAATCTCTAGGTTGTTTCCAAATCCAAAATTTAAGGATGCTTGTGGTCCGCCAGTCGGGCGTCCTATTATCCCATTTTCGTATATAGAATAGGATTTTATCATCATTTGAGAATCAATATATGATTTATAGCCATTTTGAGCGCCACTTTGAAAATCGGGATTCCAAACAGCGCTTAGGTTGGGTCTCACAACGTGACGTATAGCGACTATTTTTTTGTCCGTAAAGGATTTTGTCCCGTATAAAATAGTGCTAAATCCTATGGAAGTATTGTAAGACATAGCTCTTGAAAAGCCAGCGATATTATTATTGATAACAACGGAATCCCCTACAGCATCCCAAGTTTTTTCGGTTGTTTTAAAATACCAGTATTCACTAAAACTAAAACTAGGAGAAACCGTCACCCATTTTAAGGCTTTAAATGACGTATTTATGGGTACAACATGACTTACGCCGTTTCTAAAATCATCTCTAAGTCGAGGTGTGCCAAGGGCAGTTTTTGCACCAAAAGTCTCACTCACTGCGGCTACTAAAATGGTGTCTGCCGTTTTAAGCTCATTCTTAAATGTACCTTGGTACGAAATACCGAGATTTCGCATAAAGCTTTTTGCCGTTTCGTTCTTGGAATAGAAGTTTTTAAAAGGCATTTGCCTACTTAAATTAGCGGTAAACTGAGGCAAAGTCATATTCAACTCACCCGTTGAAAGATTTTGTATCATATTGGAGTTTATGCTCACATTTACTTTTTTATCTAATATCGCTCTAGAGTATGAAACACTTGAGTTTGAGTTGGTGCTAATAATGTCTTGATAATTGGTTGTATTGTTTTTAGAGAAATTTCGGGTTAAGAAATTTACGCTTGCGCCAAAACTAGATCCAGGTTTAGCTTTAGCATCTCGGTTATAGGTCCATCCAATTTTGTAATCTTTCCGAACGGAGTAGGTTGGCGACTCGGGTTCACCAATTTTAAAACTTGAGGTTTCAAAATTTAAATTTCCCTGGTACTTATAACGTTTGTTATACCTGGAGCTTACCGATGCTCTCCAACTACCTCTGAAATAAATATCCCCCATGACTTGAACATCCAGAAAGTCATTTACAGGCACGTAGTAACCCAGATTTCGTATGTTAAACCCATACGCTTGAGACTCACCAAAGGTGGGGAATAAGATGCCTTGTTTTCGTTTGTCAGGAACGGGGAAAAACCCAAACGGAACAAAAAGAGGTGTATTGATATCGGCAATTACAAGATTAGCAGGACCCGTAATAATCTGTTTTTTAGGAATTACTTTAATCTTATCGGCTTTTATATAAAAATGAGGTTCGGGTAAATCACAGGTAGTAAACTTGGCGTTTTTAATGTAGATGTTCTCTTGACTATCTCTTAACACTCGTTCACCATGTATAAGTCCATCACTCTCCGTTGTTAATACTCCGAATGAAATGCCCTTTTTAGACTGGAAGTTGTAGCGCATGGTGTCTGCTTCGTATTTTTTTCCATTGTCTTCTAAGCTTGGTCTTCCGACATAATCTCCGGTGCTATCGCTTACAATTCCTCTAGCCATAACATCTTTCGTATCAAGATCGATTTCGATATAGTGAGCTGCGATATTTATTTCTTGGTACTTTATCTTGGCGTTACCATATAAATAGGCTTTTCTAGATGGCATGTCTAGTATTATTGAGTCATCTGCTTCATAATCTAAAGCAACATCTAGGTCAGATACGTGTTTGTCTATTGAGAATTCTAAACTGTCGTGACCGATACTGTCGAGTTGATATATAGAATCAGCAATTATGCCTGTGGAATCAGGTTGCTGCGCTTGACTAAAAAAAGGTGTATATAATAGAAAACACAACAAGGCTATACGTTGATACAAAAGCGCCTGATTTTTAAGGTGTTGGCGATATGTTTTCTTAGAATTGTACAAAAGAAATAATCTGCTTGTTAAAGTAGGTCTATATACGCGTGCAAATGAACAACTTATATGCCACAAATAAAGTCTTCCATGCAAGAATATCATTATTTCTAATGTCGCTTTCGATGGTAATAAGTTCTTATGCTTTAAACAGACTAAAATTATCGATAAAGTTAAGCCCCAGAGAGGTTAAGTACGTAGTTAGAAAAAAGGTAATACCACTGTTTGAAGAGATAAGTATGTCGTCAGGGGTTTCTATAATGTTATTCATAACGCATTTAAAAAAAAGAAATGCTTCTAGTCAATGAAAAGATTTACTAATGAATTGCTTCTGATATATTTGAAGTCTTATTCAATTGTAAGAAAAAATAAAGTCTTAAAATCAATAGTATAAAATAGAAATGAAGATAACAAAGGAAACAAAAGTGGGAATTTTAACGGCAATAGCGATTGCCATATTAGCTTTTGGATACAATTTTATGAAGGGACAGGATATGTTCACCAAATCAAATGAGTACTTTGGAAAGTATGATAGAATAGAGGGGTTATTTAAAAGCAATCCTGTACTTATAAATGGTTACAAAGTAGGGAGTGTTACTTCTATAACTATGGATAGAAACGATAGTTTTAGATTAACTGTGGGGATTACTATTCCCGATGATATTAAGTTGCCTAAAAATTCTATCATGAAAATAGTAAATAACGATATGATAGGAAGTAAAGCCATTGAAATTATTTTCGGAAATAGCACTGAACTAGCTATTACCGGCGATTTTTTGGTGGCCGAGCAAGATCAAGGTATTGCCCAAGCGGTTAGTGGTGTTCTTGAACCGCTTACAAAAAGTGTCAATTCTGTATTGGGGAATATTGATACGGCGATATCGGGGGCTGACTTAGAGGGTACATTAAAAGATGCATCATTAGCCTTAAAAGCATTTAAAGAAACTGCAGATAAGTTAAATAAGCTATTAGATGGTAAAGACCGAGATATATCAGCTATTTTAACCAATGTGCAAACAACAACGGCGGGATTAAAGGGGTTAACTCCTAAGATTGACGGAATCTTGACCGAAATAAATGCCACTACAAAGGAAATTAGTGCGATTGAGTTTAATGCGTTGGCTACGCAAGTGAAAAGCTTGAGTGAGGAATTGGAGAAAACTACTAAGGCAATAAATGGCAAAGACGGAACGCTTGGGATGCTAGTTAATGACAAGGAAATGTACAATAAACTTGATACAACGGTTGGCAAATTAAAGTCACTACTTGAGGATATTGAGCAATACCCGCGCAGATATACGGGTGTAACCGAACGCCAGCGCAAGAAAGGGGATAAAGAGAAAGAAGCAGGTAATTAAATAGAGACTTGTTGATTCTCTTTAAAGGGTTAATTTAAACTTCCCAACTCTTTTACCAAACCGGGACCAGTATATATAAACCCAGTATAAATTTCTATTAAGTTAGCTCCTGCATCCAATTTGGATTGCCCGCTAGTGGCATCTTCTATCCCTCCTACGCCTATAATGGTCATCTCAGATTTAGAACGTATATGCTTCACAAATGAGTTAGATATTCCTAAAATCGGAGCGCCACTTATGCCGCCATCTCCTATTTCTATGACGAGTTTTTTGTTGCTATTTTTAAGAAGAGTTCTATCAATACTGGTGTTTGTAGCGACAATTCCTTCAAAGGCAATCTCTTTTTGTAGTTCCACTATCTCGTCTAGCATATCATAGGTTAAGTCTGGAGCTATTTTGAGATAAAGCGGTTTCCAGTTCTCTTTCGTTTTTCGAATGTCGAGTAATGCCGATATTATTTTCTTTAGTTCTGCTTTGTTTTGAAGTTCTCTTAGATTAGGCGTGTTTGGAGAACTTACATTGACAATAAAAAAATCGGCAAGATGATAGAGCTCGTCATAGCATTTCACATAGTCGTCTACGGCATTCTCATTAGGTGTTGTTTTATTCTTGCCGATGTTTACACCAATTTGCATATCACAATTTGGATGTGTTTTTCGGAACGTCTCTAAGCGTTTTCGAAGTGATTTTAACCCCTCATTATTAAAACCCATTCGATTGATTATCGCTCTATCTTTTGTTAGCCTAAATAAACGTGGCTGCGGATTGCCGCTTTGTGGCTTAGGGGTTACGGTTCCCACTTCTATAAAACCAAAGTTAAGCGTATACAATTCATTCAAAAATTTACCGTCTTTATCAAATCCCGCTGCAAGACCTACTTTATTTTTAAAAGATAGCCCGTCTACAGAAACAGGGTTATCCGCAAACTGAAAGCTAGTTCTAACGAAAGGAAACTTGCTTGCCATCTTAAATAGTCTCATAGTAGTGTAATGAGCTTTTTCTGGAGATAGCAGAAAAAATAGACTTCGAAGTACAGAATACATAGGTGCAAATGTGGTAGCTTTTTAGGCTAAAAAAAAAGTTAACTTCATTCTTGGGAGTAAATGTGAATTACTAATTAAATATACTAGTCTAATAGTTAGTTTTAAGTATGAAGCGATCTCTAGTAATTTTCACCTGCAAGGTGGTGCGTGGATTTTACGCTTGTATTTGTTAAACGGAGAATAGACTAGTAGCCATATAATAAGGGTTTAAGGTATTTAGATATATTCCATACGGAGATAAAGTGTTGTTTTCTTTATTTTTTTTGCAGCCTCTTCTGAACACAATGTTAAATTTGCTGTTATATAAATCAATATATGTCTAGCAAAAAACAAGGTTTGTCGAGTATTGGGAAAAAGGTGGTTATGGCACTCACTGGATTCTTCCTAATGTTTTTTTTACTGCAACATTTAAGTATCAATCTACTCTCTGTATTTAGCGCTGATTCTTTCAATGAAGTTTCGCATTTTATGGGAAATAATCCGTTGGTTCAATGGGTACTTCAGCCAGTACTTATCTTCTCAGTTGTTTTTCATTTTATATGGGGAATGAAGCTAGAATATGAAAATAGTCAAGCGCGAAACATTAAGTATGCAAAGTTTAATGGCGGCGCTAACGCATCTTGGATGAGTCGTAATATGATTATTTCAGGCCTTGCTGTATTGGCATTTTTAGCACTTCATTTTTATGATTTTTGGATACCAGAAATTATCACGAAGTATCGCGTTGGAGACACCAGTGGTTTAATAGAAGGAACTCAAAATTTTAGATATCATGAAGAGTTAGTACACAAATTTGCCCACCAACCATGGAGAGTATTCTTATATGTTCTTTCTTTCGTGATGCTTTCACTTCACCTTTTGCACGGGTTTCAATCGTCATTTCAGTCTGTAGGGTTTAATCATACTAAGTATACTCCGGTAATTAAAATCTTAGGAAATATTTTTGCGATTGCTATACCCTTAGGATTCATCTTTATTGCAATTTATCATTACAACGTTCATCCACATTAATTCATAAGTAGATATTTAATCAAATGGCATTAAACGGAAATATACCATCAGGTCCTATAAAAGATAAATGGACATCCTACAAGGATCATCTCAATCTTGTAAACCCTGCTAATAAAAGGAATATTGATATTATTATAGTAGGTACGGGTCTTGCAGGCGGCAGCGCCGCTGCAACTCTTGCTGAACAAGGATATAATGTAAAAGCATTTTGCTACCAAGATTCACCTAGACGAGCGCATTCTATTGCAGCGCAAGGTGGAATAAATGCAGCCAAAAATTACCAAGGTGACGGCGATTCTACCTACCGCCTTTTTTACGACACCGTAAAGGGAGGAGATTATAGAAGTAGAGAAGCCAATGTGCACAGACTTGCAGAGGTAAGTGCAAATATTATTGATCAATGTGTGGCTCAAGGTGTACCTTTTGCTCGAGATTATGGAGGGTTATTGGATAATCGTTCATTTGGTGGAGTGCTGGTTTCTAGAACTTTTTATGCGAAAGGACAAACTGGTCAACAATTATTATTAGGTGCCTATTCTGCTATGAACCGTCAAATCGCTCGTGGTAAAATAACGATGTATAATCGCCATGAAATGCTGGATGTGGTAGTTGTAGATGGTAAAGCACGTGGTATTATCGCCCGTAATCTAGTGACAGGTGAAATCGAAAGACATTCGGCACACGCCGTTGTATTGGGTACAGGCGGTTACGGAAACGTATTCTTCTTAAGTACCAATGCAATGGGTAGTAACGTAAGTGCGGGATGGAAAGCACACAAAAAAGGTGCCTATTTTGCAAACCCTTGTTACACTCAAATTCACCCTACGTGTATTCCTCGAAGTGGTGATTACCAAAGTAAACTAACCCTTATGTCTGAGTCGCTAAGAAACGACGGTCGTATATGGGTGCCAGCTAAATTAGAAGACGTTGCTGCCATCAAAGCAGGAAAGCTTAAAGCTACTCAGATTGCAGAAGAAGATAGAGATTACTACTTGGAGAGAAGATATCCTGCATTTGGGAACTTGGTGCCTCGTGACGTAGCAAGTAGAGCAGCCAAAGAACGTTGTGATGCGGGTTATGGTGTGAATGCAACAGGTGAGGCAGTTTACTTAGATTTTGCATCTGCGATTCTACGATATGGTAGAGAGCAGGCTTTACTTAAAAGCGAGTCTAGTGCTACCGATGCGCGTTTGAAAGAACTAGGTAAAGAAATCATAAAAGCAAAATACGGTAACCTATTTGACATGTATAAACAAATAGCGGCTGAAAATCCGTACGAAACTCCGATGATGATATACCCAGCAGTTCATTATACGATGGGTGGTGTTTGGGTAGATTATAATCTTATGACTACAATACCGGGTTGTTATGCAATAGGCGAGGCTAATTTCTCTGAACATGGAGCAAATAGATTAGGAGCTTCAGCCTTAATGCAAGGTTTGGCGGATGGCTATTTTGTATTACCATACACCATCGCAGACTATTTATCTCACGATATCCGTACAGGGACAATACCAACTACGTTGCCAGAGTTTGATGCTGCGGAAAAAGAAGTGAAAGAAAGGCTTGAAGGTCTTGTCAATAATAAAGGAATTCATTCAGTAGACTATTACCACAAGCAGTTGGGTAATATTATGTGGAATAAGTGCGGAATGAGCAGAAATGAAAAAGGGCTAAAAGAAGCTATTGAAGAGATTGCCGCACTAAGAGAGGATTTCTGGAAAAATGTAAGTGTTCCAGGTAGTGCATATGAACTAAATCCGGAATTAGAAAAAGCAGGAAGAGTTGCTGATTTCTTAGAATTAGGAGAACTTTTTGCGAAAGATGCCCTAGACAGAAATGAGAGCTGCGGAGGTCATTTTAGAGAAGAATCTGTAGAAGTTGGAGGACCTCAAGATGGTGAAGCCCTTCGTGATGACGAAAACTATGCTTATGTTGCAGCATGGGAGTATAAAGGTAAACCAAGTGAGGCTGTATTGCACAAAGAGCAATTGGAGTTTAACGATATTAAATTGACACAAAGAAGTTATAAGTAAGATGAGCGAAATGAACTTAACACTCAAAATCTGGCGACAAAAAAATGCCGCAGATAAAGGTAAAATGGTAGACTATAAAGTAAATAGTATATCAGAGCATATGTCTTTCTTAGAAATGATGGATGTACTCAATGAGCAGTTAATCAATAGTGGAGATGATCCTGTTGCTTTTGACCACGATTGTAGAGAAGGAATATGCGGTAGTTGCTCTATGTTTATCAACGGAGAAGCACACGGTCCTGTAAAAGGGACTACTACGTGCCAATTACACATGCGTAGCTTCAAGGATGGCGATACTATTTATATTGAGCCGTTTAGAGCAAACGCTTTTCCTGTGATAAAAGACTTGGTTGTAAATAGAAGTTCGTTTGATAGAATTCAGCAGTCAGGAGGATTTATTTCGGTAAATACTAGTGGGAATACCCAAGATGCTAATGCGACTGCAATCCCAAAACACGATGCAGATCTCGCTATGGATGCGGCGGCTTGCATTGGCTGTGGAGCATGTGTAGCAACGTGTAAAAATAGCAGTGCGATGCTTTTTGTAGGCGCTAAAATTTCGCAATATGCATTGTTACCACAAGGACAAGTAGAAGCCAAGGACAGAGCTCAAAATATGGTTGCTCAGATGGATGCAGAAGGTTTTGGTAATTGTACGAACACCGGAGCTTGCGAGGTAGAATGCCCCAAAGGAATTTCAATTAGCAATATTGCTAGAATGAATCGTGAGTATTTGAGCGGTTCTTTGAAGTAAAAGAAATACAAACTCAAATGACAAACTCAAACTCAAACTCAAAAGCTTTTGATCTGGAGGACAGGTTAGTTGCTTATGCTGGAGAGATTGCATTGTTTGTAGAGAAGTAAAAGAAATACAAACTCAAATGACAAACTCAAACTCAAATTCAAAAGCTTTTG
>Ga0115546_1000830_pt1 | contig 20200 bp, 15 predicted proteins | sample COGITO_mtgs_1004_FD_87186 | JGI IMG/M metagenome (GOLD analysis project Ga0115546, IMG submission 87186) | Pelagic marine microbial communities from North Sea - COGITO_mtgs_100413 | ecosystem: Environmental > Aquatic > Marine > Epipelagic | place: Germany:Helgoland, sampling site Kabeltonne...
AAGAGAGGGGTAGAGAGGGGTAGAGAGGGGTAGAGAGGGGTAGAGAGGGGTAGAGAGGGGTAGAGAGAGTGGGTCGGGACTTCAAACAAAAAAAAGGCCTTTACTGTGAAGGTAAAAGCCTTTGGTTGGTTGATGATTTAATCATCACCATCAAGAAAGCTGCGTAAATGCTCAGATCGAGAAGGATGGCGCAATTTACGCAAAGCTTTTGCTTCAATTTGACGAATACGTTCACGAGTAACATCAAACTGTTTACCCACTTCTTCAAGAGTATGATCTGTGTTCATGTCAATGCCAAAGCGCATTGCAAGTACTTTAGCTTCTCTTGGCGTCAGACTCGCAAGCACATTTCGAGTGGCATCTCTAAGGCCTTGAGTCGTGGCTGCTTCCATTGGTAATTCCATAGTAGTGTCTTCAATAAAGTCACCAAGATGGGAGTCTTCATCATCGCCGATAGGTGTTTCCATTGAAATAGGTTCTTTTGCAATTTTAAGTACCTTACGCACCTTGTCTTCCGGCATCTCAAGTCGCTCACCAAGCTCTTCAGGCGTAGGCTCTCGCCCCATTTCTTGTAACATCTGTCGAGAGACTCGGTTAAGTTTATTAATAGTTTCAATCATGTGTACAGGAATTCTAATGGTTCTTGCTTGGTCTGCAATAGAGCGAGTAATTGCTTGGCGAATCCACCAGGTTGCGTAGGTTGAAAATTTGTAGCCTCGTCGATACTCAAACTTATCCACCGCTTTCATTAAGCCGATATTGCCTTCTTGTATCAAGTCTAAAAACTGTAAGCCTCTATTTGTATATTTTTTCGCAATAGAAATAACTAAGCGTAAGTTAGCTTCAACCATTTCTCGTTTGGCTCGACGAGCTTGGGTGTCGCCAATCGAAATACGTCGTGTAATTTCTTTAATCTCTGGGATTGATAAACCAAGCTCACTGGTAATATCACGAATTTGATCTTGAATACCAAACACGTCGCTACGAACAGCTTCCAAACCATTTTTTATTTTTGGAAACTTTTTAACTTGCGCATCAAGCCACTCTGGATCTGTTTCATGACCAGGAAAGCTTTTAACAAATTGTGCTCTTGGCATTTTTGCTTTTTGAATACACGATCGAAGAATTTTTCGTTCCAATTGACGAATTTCACCAAGTTTTTCTTTAGTTCGTCCAACCAACATTTCAAAAACACGAGGGGTCAGTCTTAACACCTGTAAAGATTCAGCTGCTAAATTAAGGGCAATCTCAGCTTGAGGGCTAGAGCGACCGTATTGGGTAACCATTTCTTCTGCTTTGAGTTGCGAGTCTCTTAAAGCGCCAAATCTTTGACGGGCTTCTTCTAAATCAAGTGCATTTTCTGCTTCTTTAGTTGCAGAATCATCATCCTCATCTTCATCATTATCCTCGCGCAAGGCTGCATGTTGTTCGCTCAGCGCAGCAGCCGCTGCTTCATCTTCTTTACTGAATATATAATAGCCGTGAATAATATCCACTAAACGCCGGTCTTCAGCGTCCACTGCATCCCACTCTTGCAGCAATAATTCCATGGTACCGGGCCAGAAAGTAAGTGCATTCAGAACTTGACGAGCACCTTCTTCAATTCGCTTGGCAATTTCAATTTCGCCTTCTCGAGTAAGAAGTTCAACACTGCCCATTTCTCGCATGTACATGCGAACAGGATCTGTTGTTCGCCCAGGCTCACTTTCTACAGAAGCCAGCGCTGCTGCTGCTTCCTCAGCAGCAAAGTCATCGTCGTCACTAGAATTATTATTATCGCCTAACAAAAGTGCATCTTCTTCAGGCGCAGTTTCATGTACAGCAATGCCCATATCATTGATCATGCCGATAATATCTTCGATTTGTTCAGGATCGCTAATATCTTCTGGTAAATGGTCACTGACCTCCGCAAAAGTCAAATAACCTTGTTCTTTACCTTTAGCAATAAGGCGGCGTATCATTGATGACTGTTCTTTTTTACTCATTACTAACCTTTATCTATCAATTGATGTGATTTTGGCGACGCTTGGCCGCCAGCAACTGTTTGGTCACTGGCACAAAATAATGATGCTAGCGACTCTTTAAATTCACACACTAATGCTGGCTACTTAATTTAAGTTTAATTGACTTTGGCGATAATGTTAGGATACTGTTAAGGCGTGGAAAATACTGGCTTTTTAGCCTGCCTAAGCTGTCCAAAGTTCATTTCGGCCTTTAAGTCTCACCTATTATTTATTTTTGGTCGTATAAAAATGGACGACAACAGGTTTTTTTAATAGCTTATGGCCACAAATCGCGCTGAGGGCTTATAGCAGCTGCCTATTGTAACATAATCAGCACTTGTTCACACTAGCTGAAGCGGTCTTTTCTTGTTCTCGCAGTCTTTTTTTCTCTAAAAGGGCTTGAAGTCGGGCCTTGTCTAAGGGCCGAGCTTTCCCGGCTTGCGCCAATGCTTCGTTCAATGCAATGGCTTCAAGTTGCACAATAGCATCAGAAAACTCAAGACCAAGTTGTTCACTGGCCACTATAAATTCTTTGGCGGCAAGGCGGGCCAAGTAATCTCCCTTAGGTTGATCGTGCCACAAGCCCATTAAATAGGCCAAGCTAGCATCTGGATTACTTCTAAGTTGATCATAGGTTTCTTGAAAAAGCTCAAAATGCTGCAATCGAGGCTTGGCATCAAGCGCTAGTACAGTTTGTTGCGCCAAGGACGGTTGCTGTAATAGTAATCGCAACAGGGAATCAATCAGATTTTGTTGGCTTGGCAAGGGTGGCAGTGGCGGCTGTTTTTGGAAGTAGGGCTTTTTGCCGTATGAATTTTTTGAGTATGATTTAAAAGCATTGGTTGATGGGGATGACTCGTGCGGGTTGTAGTTATTATGATTGTAATGAGTATTGTTATAATCACCAGTACTATTAATGTTTTGCATTGCCTGTGGCTGTTGTGATAGACCTTGCTGTCCAGCAGTGGTAGGCATTTGACGAATACGTTCTTCAGATAATTGGCTGAGCTCGCTAATGCGCTGAATTAATAAGTCTTTCAAATAGCTTTTCTCGATTTTGTCTACCAACGGCAGGGCGCGTTTAAGAAATTGCGCTCGATCATCAAGTTGCTGCAAATTAAGATCAGCGGTGAGTTTGTTGATAAAAAAAGTCGACAGGCCAATGGCTTCTTTTTCTATTGCTAGAAATTGGTGTTTACCATGTTTTGCGATGTATGAATCAGGGTCTTCACCTGCTGGTAAAAATAAAAAATCAATGCGTTGGTGGCTTTGCAAAAGGCTTAAACTATTGCTTAAAAAACGCCAAGCGGCTTTTTCGCCTGCAGTGTCTGCATCAAAACATGCCAAGATACGATCGCTTAAGCGAAATAATAGCCGAATATGATGTTCACTAGTGGCAGTGCCTAAGGCCGCTACACCATAGCCAAGCTCTACTTGATGCATTCGAACCACATCTAAGTAGCCTTCAGTGATCAGTACCTTGTCAAGCTTGCCACCTCTGGTTACCTTATCAAGACCAAAAAGCGCCTCACGTTTTTGAAACACATCAGATTCGGGAGAGTTTAAATATTTAGGTTGTTCATCGTTTAAGACTCGTCCGCCAAAAGCAATAGTTTTACCTTTGATATCGCAAATTGGAAACATCAATCTGGCGCGAAATCGATCATAAACCTTATTATTTTTACCTTGAGTTAACAGTCCTGCGTTAAGCGCGTCTGTTTCTGAAATGTGTTGTGACTGCAAATGGGTTTTTAAACTTTCCCAACCAGCAGGTGCAAACCCTAGATCAAAACGATCAATACTGGCTTGCGTGATATTTCGGCCTTTTAAATATTTCCAAATCTCATGATGTGCGGGTAATTGGCTCAATTGTGCTTTAAAAAAAAGGCGGGCCACATCAAGGGCGCGGCTTAAATGATCAGTGGCTTTTTTGGGTGATTGGCGCTGTTGAGTTTGGTCATATTTGATATCGATACCAAGCTTTTGCGCAAGGCTTTCACAGGCTGCCACAAAGCTTAAATGATGGTAATCCATCAAAAAACTAATAGCATTGCCGCTGGCTGAACATCCAAAACAATAATAAAAGTTTTTTATTGGGCTGACAGTAAAGCTTGGGGTCTTTTCGTCATGAAAGGGGCAAAGTCCAGACAAGTTTTGACCAGTACGCTTCAACTGCACACTTTCGCCAATTAAAGTGCCGATATCTGTGCGAGCGATGAGGTCTTGCACCACAAGATCTGGAATACGTCCGGGATGACTCATAGCCTAGGCCTAGTGTAAAGTTATGAAGAGGCTTGTAATTTGGTCTTAATCAGAGCGCTGACCTTCGCTGGATCTGCCTTGCCTTGAATAGCTGGCTTGAGTTCAGCCATAACTTTGCCCATGTCTTTTACAGTTTTGGCTGACGTTGCGCTAATAGCGTTGTCGACCATTTGCTCTAATTCTGTCTCGCTCAGTTGGGTTGGTAAAAATTCGTGAAGAATAGCGAGTTCTGCGGTTTCTTTATTTGCAAGATCGTCTCGACCTGCTTCTGCAAACTGTTTATGGGCTTCTTTACGTTGTTTAATCATAGTGGTGAGAATTTTCAAGCAATCCTCGTCTGTCGGTTCTTGCCGAGTATCAACTTCTTGTTGCTTTATTGCCGCTGAAAACATCCGTAGGGTGATCAATCGTAATTTATCTTTGCTTCTCATGGCAGTTTTGATTGCGTCTTGCAATGTGTCTTTGAAACTCATTTTTCTCTCCTTCAAAGTTGAGCACGCTCTATTTTTAAGAGCATTAGAGGGTAAAAAAGCCAACACGAAGGTTGGCTTTTTGAGTATTTGACGCTAGAGAGTGGGGTGCCAGCGACTTTTTATGCAGACTTAGTAAGGTCTTTTCTGACGAAGTTTTTCTCGTTGCAATTTTTTCGCATGACGTTTAATAGCCGCGGCAAGTTTTCGCTTGCGCATTTGTGTTGGCTTTTCATAATGCTCACGACGACGAACTTCAGCTAAAACACCGGCTTTCTCACAAGAGCGCTTGAAACGACGTAGAGCAACATCAAACGGTTCGTTATCTTTAACTTTTACTAAGGGCATGCAGTTTTTCCTGTTTTATTTCGAGGGCCAATTGTGTGATAAGTACTTTTGGCAATTCGCGTTTAAAGTTTTGAGGTTATTGAAATGGTTTGATACCGAAACTCCAAAACCAGCTAGGCAAATTATAAGGGGTCATCTTGACAAATGCAATAGTGGGGCTTTTAAATATCAAATTGTGTTCGATGATCGGCTCACATATAAAAGATCGTTGCTAAACCAAGAAAGGCCACAAAACCGATCACATCAGTGACTGTTGTTAAAATAACACTGCCTGCAAGGGCTGGATCTATACCAATTTTTTCAAGACCAATCGGTAACAGGGCGCCAGCCACCGCAGCCACCAATAAATTAATAATAAGCGCTGCACCAAGAATAAAGCCAATAATCGGGTCGTTAAACCAAAAAGCGGTTAAGCTGCCAATCACAATTGCCCAAAGCAGGCCATTAATAATCGCCACACTTACCTCTCGAGACAAGAGCCAAACCCAGTTAGAACCATTCAAATGGCCTAGAGCTGTGGATCGAATCATCAGCGTCAGGGTTTGGCTACCAGCAATACCGCCCATGCTGGCCACAATTGGCATCACTGCTGCCAAATAGACAACTTGCGCAATAGTGGCTTCAAAATAGTAAATCACTGCAGAGGCCAATAGGGCAGTCACTAGGTTGATGCCCAGCCAAATGGCTCGACGTTGTGCCGTTTTCGCTACTGGCGCAAAAGTATCTGAGTCTTCGTCTAATCCCGCCATACTAAATAAATGATGGTTACCCTCATCTCGTATGACATCCACCACATCGTCAATGGTAATACGGCCGACTAAGTTACCAGTTTCAGTGACAACCGGTGCTGAGATTAAGTCATGGCGCTCAAATAACTTGGCCACATCGGTGTTTGATGTCATGACACCGATGATATCAAATTCAGTTTCCATTCGGTCACGAACGTGAAGTTCAGGTGGTGCCACTAAAAAGTCTTTAATTTTAAGGCGACCTACCAATGCGCCTTTGCGATTGACGACCAGTAGGGCATCAAGATTGTCAGGCAGCTCCGTGTGCATACGAAGATAGCGTTGTACAGTACCGATGGTTATATTGGGTCGAATGGTGATGAACTGGGTGTCCATCAAGCCACCGGCTGTGTCCTCATCGTACAAAAGGACTTGTTCGATATCCCGTCGGTTTTGCTCGGTCAAGGCGTCTAAAACTTGATTGAGCACTGTTTCAGGCAAATCTTGTAAGATATCAGCAAAGTCATCGTTATCAAGTTCGTCGATTAACTGCACAATGTCTTTAGTGTCGAACTGACTTAATTGTTCAGCGCGAATTTCATCGCTCAGGTACTGAATAACCTCGCCCTGGTCCTCAGTTGCAATGAGTTTCCAGATGACGGCTCGGCGAGGTGGAGGGCTTGCTTCAATTAAATGAGCGATATCGGCAGCTGGAACTTCAAGCAGTAAACTGCGAACTTCACCGAGTGTGCCTCGATCCAAGGCTTCAACTAGTTGGTTGTGGCGATCTTGTTGATTACTTAACACACTCGTCATGAGCTATACTACTTTTTTATTTAAAGAATAAAGACTAAAAAAGCCTTAAAAAATAACGGACCGTCTTACTCACCTTCATCAAATCTATTTTCGATAAGGGCAACTAAGGCCGCCAGAGCTTCTTTTTCATCTCTGCCATCTGCGCACACATTAACCTGAGTGCCTTTCTTAGCTGCCAGCATCAATACAGAAATAATACTTTTTGCATCCACCTGGTGTTGGTCTTTCACCAATGTGATATGACTTGAATAGCGTTTTGCTAAATCTACTAGTTTAGCAGCTGCTCGAGCGTGTAGCCCAAGCCTATTATTAATAAATACTGTGCATTCCATCAGAATACATCCTCTTTCGTCTTTGTAAAAAACGCTTTAAGCTATTTATAGTTGCCGGTGACGTATTTGCACAGACCAATTTTTCGCAAAAAGTGCTTGAATACGCTCTGCTAAAAAAACTGACCTATGTTGACCACCGGTGCAACCGATCGACACGGTTAAATACCGGCGATTGTTAATAGCGTAATCTGATAACCAATTAGAAAGATAATCGCTAATACTGTGTATCATCGCTTGCACTCTATCGTCTTCTTCCAAAAAGTCAATAATCTCTTGATCTTGCCCAGTTAACGCCCGCAATTGAGGCACCCAATGAGGATTGATTAAGCAGCGAACATCAAAAATTAAATCTGAGTCTTTTGGAATACCGTATTTGAAGCCGAAAGATTGTATAAGTAACGCCATTTTGGGTTCTTCATCTTGCACTAAGCGACCCATTTCAGCACGTAATTGATGCAGGCTCATATTCGAGGTATCAATGAGCATGGTTTCATCAGTAATCACTGGGCTTAATAACTGTTTCTCTAACGCTAATGCTTCAATTAATGGGATATTATCGTTACTCATGGGGTGTTTACGACGAGTTTCACTAAATCGTCTGATCAGCGTGTCATCATCTGCGTCAAGAAAAATAATTTGTGTGGTCATGTGTTCGAAGTGACTGAGCTCATACACCATTTTTCGAAAACCAGCATTATCAAGACGAAGACTGCGGGCATCAATGCCAACTGCAAGTTTTTCCGGGTCAAATTGATTTTCTTGACCTTTAGTACTGTGGAACTCTGCAACGAGTGAGGGAATAAGTTTGGTGGGCAAGTTGTCCACACAGTAGTACCCCAAATCCTCCAACGCGTGTAAAGCGGATGATTTACCTGAGCCTGACCGGCCGCTAACGATAACGAGTGTTTGCTGTGCAACCATGAAATCTATCCTTGAATTTAGTAAGAGGACGCTTGGTTTGCTGCATCCTCTTGATAGGGCGTGGCCGCTCGCTGTAATGCAACCATAACCTGCTCGCTGGTGTTACTTTGACGTAATGCAGTTCGCACTGCTTTAGTTTGCATCGACGAGGCGATTTGAGACAAGAGATGTAGGTGGATGTCAGTCGCATTTTCTGGAACCAAAAGCACTGCTATGATATCAACCATTTCGTCATCATCATTATATATGATAGGTGATGCGAGGGTGAACAACCCTACAATGCTCTTTTTATTATCGGCTAATCGACAATGGGGCACAGCAATGCCTTCACCAATACAGGTGCTACCAAGTCTTTCCCTCTGCATTAAGGTACAAACCAGCTCCTCATCGGCGAGGCCTGGGTGTAAATTTGAGATATGAGTGGCCACTAATTCAAAAAGTGCTTTTTTACTGGACACATTGATGCCAGTCACAATATGGTTTTGATCGAGTAAGGCAATAAAATCGTCCATCGCAAAATCCTAAAAACGAAAGTGTGAGTTGCTGTTGAGAGTGTTCCAGAGATTATCATAGTTGACTGGAGCAGAACACACCAAAGCGGCAAATTGCTTACATTTAAAGAATGTATGGACTTTAGATAAAGTGAGCATGCCAACAGCTCCAATTGACATGGAGTGGGTGTTGGCGCTGTGAAAAGAAGCCGGCCCAAAGGCTGCTGATGTAGGCGGCTTAGGTGCTTATTAAGCCCGCTTTTTTTGTACTTTTTGCTTATGCTTGAGGATTTGCCGATCGAGCTTATCAGTCATACTGTCGATCGCAACGTAAAGATCGCTTGCTGTGGCATCGGCAAAGATATCTGTGCCTTTGTAATGCAACTTTGCCTCTGCTTTTTGAATATTCTTGTCCACACTTAAAATCACGTGAGCTGAGGAAATATCCTCAGCGTGACGCTCTAATTTGGAAAATTTCTCGTGGGTGAATGTTTTGATGGGCTGGGTAAGTTCTAGGTGATGTCCACTCATTGTTACGTCCATAGATTGTAAACCTCCGGTTGTGTTGTGAGTTGATGGTGAAAGGTCAAGTTCTTAGTGTACTTAACCTTGCCTTAACTTTACCTAAGGGGCTTGGTAAGGGCTTGTGAATGATTGTATCTCTTTATACAATAGGGGGTAGACGACTATTTTTAAAGGGGATTGGCACAAATTACCTTAAAATGTTTTTTTGCGATCGCTAGACGCAGGGATTTTATCAAGTTCTCGATACTTGGCCACTGTGCGTCTTGCGATATTAATACCATCTTTTTCAAGCTCTTTCGCTAACTTACTGTCACTCAATGGTTTATGCGCTGGCTCTTGGGAGACGAGCAATTTTATTTTAGCTCGAATAGCCGTTGAGGAACACTCGCCGCCATCATCGGTAGAGACATGACTAGAAAAAAAGTATTTCAGCTCAAACACACCTCTGGGCGTGTGAATGTACTTTTGAGTGGTCACTCGGGAGACAGTAGATTCGTGCATTTCAACGCGAGCGGCCACATCCGCTAAAATCATGGGCTTCATAGCCATATCGCCCAATTCAAAAAATGCTTCTTGACAGGCGACGATGTCCTTGGCAATTTTTAACAATGTGTCATGCCGGCTTTGCAAACTTTTTAAAAACCATTTTGCTTCTTGCACGTTATTTTTCACATAATCTTTGTCGTCCGACTTGAGCGTTTGCGTACCAAGTTTTTCGGTCAGATTATCGTAAGAGGGATTCATGCGCACCTTGGGAGATACTTCAGGATTTAGGGTCACTTGCCAGGTGTCTTGATGTTTATAAGCAATCACATCTGGTATTACATATTCAATGGCGACAGGACAACAGCGCTCGCCAGGTGCCACTTCTAAGGTTCGCAGCAAAGCTAGCGCGCCTTGAATAATCTCGAGGGTTAATCCTGATTGCTTCATAAGGATTTTAATATTTTGCGAAGCGATGGCCTCGCCGTGATGTTGGATCAGATCAATGGCTTGATTTTTAAAATCAATCGAGTCTGGTAGCGATTTAAGTTGCAAATATAAGCATTCGGTAATGTCTCTTGCACCCACGCCTGGTGGGTCAAAATGTTGCAGTCGCACCAGCATCACATGCAGCTCTTCAGGGCTAATATCGCTTAAGTCGAGCTGGTGGGCTTGTTCGTTCAAGGGTTCATCGTTCTCGTCAGTTTCTCTTTCAAGCTTAAGCGTCTCTAACTTTTCTATAAGTTCTTGCCATTGCTGTTGGGCGCAATCGAGCAAATTGTCCAACGAATCTGTGAGAAAACCGCGAGTATCAAGTGCCTCAATTAGGGTATGACCGATGATTTGATCTTTATAGGAAAATCGAGCCATTTCAAGCTGCCATAATAAGTGGTCTTGTAGGCTTTGATTATCTGATTGAGCGTTTTCAAGCCATGAGTCCGTGTCCATGCCAGAGCTTTTGGACGTACGAGTTTGGCTAGAGGATTGCCAGTTGGCCTGCTCAAATAAGCGTTGTTCAAATTCGTCCGAGGACACATCTGAATTTGCATCAGCGCCTGCTTGCTCGGCGCCAGAGCTTGTATTGGACTCCTCCACCTCTAAAAATGGATTGGCTTCAACAATTTGCTGAATTTCTGTGCACAACTCCAAGGTCGACAGTTGCAGCATACGAATTGCCTGCTGCATTTGCGGCGTCATGGAAAGGCTTTGACCTAATCTTAGTTGCAGTGATTGTTTCATACTTTAAAGTTAGCGGTCGATCGCTGTTTAAGCAAGGATCATGCCTGAGGTTTTACTGTAATCCCATCGAAGGGTACACTATTGATTGCCATCAAGGACCCAAGTGCGCTTTAGTGCATTCAGCGTCAGTCCATCTGGTTGAGCACTTATTGTTACTTATTGTTACTTAATGTTACTTAATGTTACAGTTTGAGGTATCACAGGCTTATAGCCTTATAATGAACAATATTTGCAGTGAAATTAAGGTGAGAAATTGTGAAAGTGACTGTGAAAGTAACCGAGAAAAACCGGCTTGTGGCTTTTTATATGGTGGCTCTATGCTTTGTTGCACTCTTGGGCACTGGTTGCGCTACCCACAAGCCAGGCTACAACACGCCGTATGGTTACACAGCCGCTGCTCAACACAAGGTGGAGCCGGTCACAATCACCAGGGCGCCTCCAGCTCAACGTAAACTGCAAAGCACTTTACAACATGAGTATGCCAAGTGGGCTGGCACGCCGTATCAATTGGGTGGTACTGGCCGGCGAGGTATCGATTGTTCTGCACTCATGAAGCAAGTGTTTAGTACTGCTTTTAACAAGAGCTTGCCCAGAACTACTGCCCAGCAGGTAAAAGTTGGTGCGTCTATCTCGAAAAATAAACTGCAAGTTGGCGATCTCATTTTCTTTAAAACTGGCTATAACCAGCGCCATGTTGGGGTGTTCATGGGGGACGATGCATTTTTTCATGCTTCTGTTTCTAAAGGTGTAACAGTCAGTCGTTTAAATGATGAGTATTGGCGCTCAAGATACTGGCAATCGCGCCGAGTGTTATAAATGCTCAAATTTTGGCGCAAATTGGACGCGACAGTTATTCATATTCTGGCGTGTCAAAAATAAAGGCAGGTAAATGAGGGTTTTTTTTATGTTCATAAAGCGCTTTATCAGCTAAAGCCAGAGTTTGCTTTAGGCTTTGGCATGGCTTGTGAATGCAGATACCAATGCTGGTGCGCACTTCTAAGGATAAAACTTCATTATTGGCGAACACTTGCACGTCAGCTTCAAGCTTAGATTTTAAGCGTTGTATAAAGTCCACAAGTTTAGCTTTAGTCTCAAATTGGGCAAACATGACGACAAACTCATCGCCACCTAGTCGAGCGGCAATGTCTGTTTTTCGAATATGAGCACCAAGGCGTGCGGCAAAAAATTTAAGGACTTCATCACCAGCCATATGGCCATATTCGTCATTGATGGCTTTAAATTTATTGAGATCAAATGACGCGAAGGCTAGATTATTATGAGCTCTTTCCTCATAATCGACGTGTTGTTGGAATTGGCGCATGGCTTCTCGTCTTGAGAGTAGGCCAGTGAGTTCGTCAAACTGAGCCTGGATTTTTAATTCTCGAAGTAGGGCAAATCGTTCCATAGCATGGCGAATAGTGCGGCTAAGGTGAAAGCCATCCGCACGTTTTTTTGGTAAGTAGTCCGCAGCCCCACTGTGGATGGCTGCCTCACCAAGATTTAAGTCGTCCACTTCGGTAAACACGATAACTGGTAATTCCCGCTCTAATAATTTTAATAAATGCAGCGTGGCACTCAAAGTGTCCAGTCCCGCAATATCGCCTACGCTCAGATCTAAAATGAGCACATCAAATGTATGCGTCGTTAAAATATGCCGAGCTTGGGTTAAATTAGGCGCCTCGATAAGTTGATAAGTTTTACCAGGGTCTTCGGCCAACATGTGTTTAAGTAAGTAGACGTCGTCTTCATCATCTTCGATATAAAGCACATGAATATCGTGTTTGCACGTGTATTGTTCAATTTTGTCGCATATGCTTGCCGCTGTCTTTTGAGTATCTAACTTCATGTTGGCGCTCATAGTGCGCTCCTTGTTATCTGTTGTACCCTATCCAACGGGAGTTGAATTAAAATTTCCGTACCTAGAGTGATCTCTGGATTGACAGATATTTGGCCTTGATGGGCTTTTACAACCTGTTCGCAAATGGCTAAACCCATGCCATATCCACTGCTTTTGGAATTTAATCGCTTAAAAGTTGAAAAAACATCGATGTTACTCTGTTTTGGAATGCCAATACCATTATCGGCGACACAAAGCGTCCAATGTTGTGGGTGTTGACTTATCGTAATGGTAATGTGAGGCACAGTGTTTTCTCGTCGATAATGAATACTATTTGCCAACAAGTTTTGCAGTAATTGTTGAAAACAATGAGGGTCGACATAGCATTCACAGTCTTGATGGCATTCAATGATGGCATTGGTCTCTTCAATCAGTAAGCTTAGCGACTCTTGCGTAGCGGCTAATAGATCCCCTAATTGACACCATTCAAATCTGATGTCATAAGGATTAATTCGCGAAAGATTGAGCAAGCTTGTGATCATAGTCGACATGCGTTTAGCGGCATCTGTGATCCGGTTCAATTCAAACTCGCCTTGAGCATCGAGTAAGTGATTGTGTTGAAAAGTTTTGGCAAGTCTTTGCGAAAATGCACAAATTTTACGTAATGGCTCTTGCAGATCATGACTAGCGGCGTAGGCAAATCGTTCTAAAGATTTATTAGAATCCTCGAGTTGTTGTTTATTTAATTTATTGTGAGAGATATCAAAAATAGCGCTGAGCACCTCAAGCGGTTGACCCGGTTGATCCACGTACGCAATATCTTGTTGCTGTATCCAAATCCAGCGTTGATCTTGGTGTTGAAAGCGATATTCAATATATTGCGTTTTTTCAGGCGTCTGAAGCAAAGCAGAAAAATGATTTTGAATACTGCTGATATCATCCGGGTGAAACAGCGAATAGAGGCCATTTTGAGTAATTATTGCGTTTAAGGCGACTAATGAATAGCCAGTGATTGCGGTGAATTCAAGATTTACAAAGGAGTAATCATTTAAGTCGGCGTGTAGCACGCCGACGCCACAGGCTACATTGTTAAGGACTCGACTCAAAAACATGGATTTTTGCTGAAGCTCCTCAGCGGTATTCCGGGCGTTATGCACATTGGTAGTAATGCCCGCCATGTAGGTCGTATCTTCAGATATTGATGGCTTTAAAACGCCTCGGCTATGAAACCACTCGTAATGCCCTTTTGGAGTTAAGCCTCTATACATAATATCATAAGGCGTCTTAATATTAATGTGTTGTTTAACAGCGTCTTCTACTGATGCTATATCGTCTGGATGAATGTGGTTTCGCCAATCTTGGTATTGGCCTTGCTGGTCTGATGTTAAATTAAGCATCACTTTCATACTTTCGCTAAACCAAACTTGGTCAGTGTGGGTATTCCACTCCCAGAGGCCGTCATTGACTGAGTCCAGCACTCGATCAAGTCGATTAAGGGTTGGTTGCAGCTCCTTTTGTGTTTCATTTTTTGCTTCTAATCGAACTCGTTCGATTTTTTCTTGCACCAAAAGGCCGTGTATTTGTTCAAACTCTCGTTTGGTGGGCATACTGAGCGCTAAGGGCAACTTGATAAAAAGCACAGCAGCAGTGGCGAAAGAAAAGACCGCCGTCAACGCTTTGAAAATGGTATGCCAACCGTAGTTGCCGTACCATATAGTGAAAATACCAAACACGTGTGTTATTCCGCAGAGCAAAATAAAACCACAAAAAAGCAAGGCTGTGCCGTGAAATTCAACATTCTTTTTTTTATGGATGTAAGTAAACAGTGCAATCGGAATACTAAAATACGCAGCGGCAATAAGACCGTCTGCGATAACGCTTGACCATAGGATAGATGGTAGCCAATTGTAGCAATGGCCGTGAGGCATATATTCAGTAAAAAACGAGACAGTTTGAGAGGCCATAGCTTTAGAGCATCCAGATCAAGGTCACTAATCATGGCTTTAATTGTAGTGTATAGCCATGATTTTTCTATTTTTTTATCTTGATTTGAGTAAAAGTGGTTGAGATTTAGACTGGTAAATGAAGGGTAAACACTAAAGCGGCGCAATTGTCTTTGCGAGTTAAACCTAGCTCTAACTGGGCTAAAATTGTTGGATGTTGGTCCAGGTTTTGTGCTCGAGTGGCTTGGCACCATTCCAACAAATGGCTTGCACATCGCTCGGGGTTGGAGTCGTTGTGTTCTTTAACCCAAGCGAAAAGTCTGAATAAATGCTGGTGCCAGCGCTTAAAACCTATAGAAGTGGGCGAGGATTGTATTGGTTGATTAAGGCTAAAATACAAACTCCAAACATCATCCAGCACGTCACACCAAGCATTGTGCTGCACATCTGCAAGCAATGACGCTCGTACCATTACAGGTATTATTGCGTTGCGACCTTCTTGTGCTGCATCGCCGGTCCACTGTTGTGGGTAAAACCTATGATAAAAAGCTGCAGCGTCGTGGGTGAGCGGGATTCGTTCTTTATGGTGGACCCATGTGGCATAAAAGTAGGCGATGAGCTCATCTATAAAACCGTCTCTGGCATTGCGCGTGCCGAGTAATCGCTGGGGATCTCGTCGAATATAATCCACTAACTCATCCAGCCGGGTTTGGGCCAGGCTTGATCGTTCGGTTTTAGGGGCCCGTAAAATATGGCGTTGAGCACGGTAAGTTTGATCAACGATCGCCGCAATGCCTTGGCTTGACAGTGGTAAGCAATGAATAAAATCTTCACTGAGCCCTGGTGGGGTCACTGGCTTTGCCAAATAGAGCTGGGTAAGCTGCTGGGCCAACTCAAGACTATTACTGATATTGCATTGACGATAATACTCAATTGCAATTTTGACTTGGTCAAGAGATTGGGTTGGTGATGCATCAGTCAAATTAAATGCAATTTTTAACAATTGTCGAGCGGCAAAGTAGGTTAAAAAATTTTTATTGGCGCCGCCGGCCATGAGTAGTGCAGTGTTCTTATAACCAGACAGTATTTCTAGTTTTAAATTGCCATCTTGCACGGTTGTCTCTTGACGCTCTGGTCCCTTGGCACAAAGATACCCAGCCGCAGTTGTGGCGGCTTCAATAGATTTGGCACTCACCGTCAGGTGAACCAGATCTCCAGTTAATATAGAGGGCGCTGCATAAAAGCCGCCCAGTACACATAACTGATGCGCAAGCGCTGGTTTTACAGTATGAAGTTTTTTAAACAAGGCTTGGTATGGTGTTTCGCCAGACAGGGTGTAAGCTTTTGAAGGCATCACTAATACTGGTATGTACGGCAAATCTGCCAGAAATTGACAAAACTCGTCTGTAAAAATGGCCTCTAAAGCTTGGGTTTTGACGTTGAGAAAAATGAGCTTTGGTTGGTGGCGCAGCAGGAGCGCGGATCTTAATTGTGCAGTGTAAACAGCAATTGGTTTACGGTTTTCAGGATTTATCCAAAGCTCGTTTAACAACGCTTGTCTTTGACCTGATTGGTTTAATTCAAGCACTGGCCCAAAAGTACGATTATCAGCAAGTAATGGTGTGGAAAGCGGAAGATATTGACGATCCATCAGGTGGCGAGTTAACTCTAAAATAGCAATCATCTGGCCTGCGCCAATAGCATAGACGCCGCCTTGGGTTGGCGCCTTTAGACGCTGATTGATGCCACAGGCTAGGGGGTTTAAAATAAGATCTATAATACTTGGCCAGGGCTCTGGCCATTGGTGTTTTTGTGCCTGCGTTAAGAAGGCTTGATTTGCAGCTTGTAAGGTAGGCCAAAGACTGGTGTGTTCACTGGTATGTTCACAATAGGCAGGTACTAGCGAGTCTATAAAAGACTCAAAAGTAAGGCTCTGATTTGCAGTGAGTGCCTCAAAAAGAGGCTGGTAAACATCAAACTTTTCAGCAAAAATCTGCATAAATGTCTGTGCGCAAGCACTTTGCCAAAACGGACTGACCAGCCGTGTATTCACTTGCGAGCATTCAATATGGTCGACTTGAATCAGACGTGGTGTCAGTTGACTTGCATCATGCACTAGAAAAAAACACAATTGATGCTTGAGCAAGCCTTGCTGTAAAATATTAATAGGTGAAACTATGAGTGGTGAAGCCTTGAGCTCAATTTGATCCAGTACTACATCTAAGCTGTATTGCTGTAAGATAAACACTAGGTGTTGAGGACTCTTTGAATCTATAGAGCTTAAGCCTTGGGCTTGCTTGAGGGCAAAGGCTGTACAATCTTGCCAGTGCGCAATACCTTGACAGGTTTGTTGGTACTGGCTCAAAGCATGGCCTGAGGCCTGCTCATAAGCACCAGTTGGATTTAAATGATCAAAAACAAAAGTTGAGGGCCCAAATTGCCAATAATCAGTCTTAGGTTTCATGTGAGTGCTGTATCCCTTTTTGAAGTGTCTACCGGCCAAGCTTGTATTTCAGATTGTTTTTGCTTCTTAGGAAACCTAGACGATAAGCCGCTGCATGATTAGCCCCCCCCCCTCAAAAAAGAGATACTCACTTAAGCTCGTTTTGCTGTAGGGATCACGTTCTCAGCCTGCTTGGTAAAAGCGTCCATTTGATGGAAATTCATATAGCGGTAAATTTCTGGTGCTAAGGCATCTAATTTAGCTGCATATTCCATATATTCTGCAGGCGTAGGCAATCGACCTAATACAGCGCACACTGATGCAAGTTCAGCAGAAGCAAGATAGACATTGGCTCCTTGACCCAGCCGATTTGGAAAGTTACGAGTGGAGGTGGACACCACCGTACTGTTCGGTGCCACTCGAGCTTGGTTGCCCATACACAATGAACAGCCTGGCATTTCCGTGCGAGCGCCAACCCGTCCAAAAATATTATAATAGCCTTCTTCCATTAATTGCTGCTCGTCCATGCGGGTTGGCGGCGCTATCCAAAGTTTGGTGGGCAGTGTGTCCATTTGCTCTAATAGGCGACCAGCCGCTCGATAATGACCGATGTTAGTCATGCACGAGCCAATAAACACTTCATCAATCAAAGTGTTTTGCACAGCTGATAATTTTCTGACATCATCCGGATCATTTGGGCAGGCCAAAAGCGGCTCGGTGATGGTGTTTAAATCAATGTCAATAATGTCGCAGTATTCAGCATTACGATCAGCAATCATTAGATCTGGCGTGTTTAGCCATTCTTGCATGGCAATCACTCGGCGCTCGAGCGTGCGGGCATCGCCGTAACCATTGGCAATCATCCATTTTAAAAGGGTGACGTTCGACTCTAGATACTCTGCAATAGGTGCTTGATCTAGTTTAATAGTACAGCCTGCGGCAGATCGCTCGGCGCTGGCATCAGACAATTCAAATGCCTGTTCACAGGTTAGATCTGGCAGGCCTTCAATTTCGAGTATTCGACCTGAGAAAACGTTTTTCTTGCCTTTTTTCGCCACGGTCAACAGGCCGCTTTGGATAGCTGCATAGGGAATAGCATTGACTAAATCTCGCAAGGTAATACCTGGCTGCATCGTACCGCTAAAACGCACTAACACAGACTCTGGCATGTCAAGTGGCATAACACCTGTGGCAGCGGCAAACGCCACAAGGCCCGAGCCCGCTGGAAAAGAAATACCAATAGGAAAACGAGTGTGAGAGTCACCACCTGTGCCAACGGTGTCGGGCAATAGCATCCTATTAAGCCATGAGTGAATAATGCCGTCACCTGGCCTTAAGGACACGCCGCCTCGATTCATAATAAAATCCGGCAATGTGTGCTGGGTGTCAATATCGATAGGCTTTGGATAAGCCGCTGTGTGACAAAAAGATTGCATCACCAAATCAGCGGAAAAACCAAGGCACGCCAAGTCTTTGAGTTCATCACGAGTCATGGGGCCTGTGGTGTCTTGCGAGCCAACTGTGGTCATTTTAGGTTCGCAGTAACTGCCAGGACGCACGCCTGCAACGCCACAAGCTCGGCCAACCATTTTTTGGGCAAGCGTATAGCCCTTGTCGGTTTCAATGGCTTGAGCCGGCTTATTAAAAAGATCAGTAGTAGCTAAGCCTAAAGCGTGTCTGGCTCGATCAGTGAGGCCGCGACCGATAATGAGCGGAATCCGCCCACCAGCTCGAACTTCATCAAGTAAAACAGGTGTTTTAATCTCAAAAGTACTGATAACTGTATCAGTGCCATGCTTGCAAATTTTGCCTTGATGAGGATAGACATCAATGACATCACCCATATTGAATGCTTCGACATCACATTCAATGGGTAAGGCGCCTGCATCTTCCATGGTGTTAAAAAAAATTGGGGCTATTTTATTGCCAAGACAAAGCCCGCCCGCCCGTTTATTTGGCACGTTTGGAATATCATCGCCCATGTGCCACAACACAGAATTGGTTGCAGATTTGCGAGATGAACCTGTGCCCACCACATCGCCCACATAGGCCAATGGAAAGCCTTGCTGTTTTAAGGTTGCAATTTGCTCTAAGGCATTTGGCACACCATCTCGTGGGTTTTTATGCATAGCCAGCGCATGCAATGGAATATCTGGTCTCGACCAAGCATCTTGCGCTGGTGATAAATCATCAGTATTCGTTTCACCTGGTACTTTAAAGACTGTGTAGGTTAGTTTTTCAGCAATCGCTGGACGGGATGTATACCATTCGCCCGCTGCCCAACTTTCAATCACTGCTTTTGCGTTTGGATTTGATTGAGCCTTATCGTTAATATCGTGAAAAGCATCAAACACTAGAATTGTTTTTTTCAAGCTGGTGGCTGCGTATTCTGCAAGCTTTGGATCATCCAAGGCCTCGATCAATGGCTGTACATTATACCCACCTTGCATGGTGCCTAAAAGCTCAATGGCGTGTTGGGCTGAGATTAAAGGCGACTTGGTTTTGTTTTTGATAATTGCACTTAAAAACGCTGCTTTTACATAGGCTGCTTGATCAACACCAGCTGGTATTCTGTGGCTTAATAGTTCTAGCAATAAAGTGTCTTCACCCTTGGGTGGCGCTTGTAATAACTCAACTAATGCTGCGGTTTGATATTCATCCAACGGCTGGGGCACAGTGCCTAATGCTGCTCTTGTTTTAACATGGGCACGGTAGTTGGCTAAAAAAGTCTTTGGATCAGATGTTGTGGTTTGACTCATTGGTTCCTCCTGGAATGGTTTTGAATCGTTTATAGCTCCACTGATACTGTGCTGGAAACTGTCGAACCAGAGACTCAATATAGCTGTTCATGGCGGTTGCTGCTAGTGTCAGGTCATTATCAGCAATAGTTGAAGGCGCACTAGAAATATGCACTTCAAAGGCGCCTTGCTCATCTCGCGCACAGACCAAACCAAGCAGCACAGCACCAGATGACTTAGCAAGTTTAGGCACTAATGTAGCGGTGTGAGCTGCGTGCCCAAAAAATGGCACCAAAACACTACTGCCCTGAGATTCCGGTACTTGGTCCGGTAAAATCACCGTGACACCGCCGCTTTTTAGGTGACGTAATATTTGTGCGACACCTCGGCGGTTGGTGGGCACCATGCTCACACCTGCCCGACATCTTGCCGTGTAAATATAATGCTCTAATTGTTGGTTCTGATGCGGTTTATAAAGTGCGACAACTTTAGCTCGAGGGGCGATAAATTGATTGGCCATTTCCCAATTGCCAAGGTGAGGCAGTAATATCAACACACCTTTACCTGAGGCTTGGGCCTGTTGCAAAAGTGCTAAGCCATGAATTTTGGTAATTGAGTTGG
>Ga0115546_1000831_pt1 | contig 20199 bp, 23 predicted proteins | sample COGITO_mtgs_1004_FD_87186 | JGI IMG/M metagenome (GOLD analysis project Ga0115546, IMG submission 87186) | Pelagic marine microbial communities from North Sea - COGITO_mtgs_100413 | ecosystem: Environmental > Aquatic > Marine > Epipelagic | place: Germany:Helgoland, sampling site Kabeltonne...
AAAGAACTAAGCCTTCTCTCTATTCCGGCTCTTGTGTTTTTCCAGCGCCACATTCACGTTTTGTTGAAGTGTTTGTCTGCGCTGGTGGAATTGAATTCTACACTCTCGTTAAATTATGTCAAGACTTTTATCGACTATTTTTAAATTTATCAGGTTCTTTTTTTTCGAGCGATCCACGCGCCAACACCAAAAACAACATAGCCATTTGCCGCGATACTTAGAAACAACGGCGGATCGATAAATAAAAGTGCAAAACTTAGCATTGCAATTAAAATCGCGACGAAGGGCACCCGACCGCCAAAGTCGACTTCTTTAAAACTCGCATACTTGCAGTTGCTCACCATAAGTAAGCCTGCCATCAAAACCAAGGGCGCTACCACATACCCCACAGTATGATGAGAAATATCTCTATCAACACAAAACCAAATTGCAGAGGTAACCGCGGCAGCCGCCAAAGGACTTGGCAAGCCGATAAAATAGCGCTTATCGGCGGAACCTATTTGAACATTGAATCGAGCAAGACGTAGCGCTGCACATGCTACATACACGAAAGCTAGCACCCAACCCATCTTGCCGTAATCGGATAAAAGCCAGTGATAGGACAATAGCGCTGGCGCTAAACCGAAGGCCATTAGATCAGACAAACTATCATACTCTGCACCAAACGCACTTTGAGTATTGGTGAGCCTGGCTATTCGACCGTCAAGACCGTCCAATATCATAGCGATAAAAATAGCGGTCGCTGCTAATTCATATTGCATTTTTGTGGACGCAATGATTGCGTAAAATGCAGAAAACAGCGCAGCCGTTGTTAACAGATTTGGCAGTAAATAAACACCTTTTAAATGTACTTTTTTTCCACCTTCAACCGATGGCTCCTCAACTTCAAAAGTAACACCACTCTCATCGGTATCGTAATGATCTCGAGCCAACCCTTCATTCGGGTGCTTGTGAATTTTCTTATCATCCATTGCTTGCCTCTCTAAAATTTCAAACCATTGAAAATTTGCGATAGTGCCACTTACAATATCCGGAGCGCTCAAAAAATTAAAAAAAAGGCTGGTTCATACGATGAACCAGCCTTTTTAAAACTTTTAACAGTTTTAGTTATTCTGGCTGCTGCCAGGATTTATACCACCAGGCAAAAGAGTTCCGCCGAACTCTGCTATCGGGCCGTTAAGGCAACCTGCACTTAAAGCAGACACAAACAAAACGCCACATATCGCGATTACTTTTGATATTTTCATAATTTCTCCGATTTATTGTCCAATATTAGAGTACATACCAGTACTTTAAGCCTCTGATAGACTTAAAAGGATCCTAAAGCACTGACTTACTTATACATTAGCCAAGAATTCGAAGCAACTTCGACCCGAAGATCCACTTCAATATACACCCAAGGATTAGTTTTTATCCTTATCCACTACTTTTTGGCTAGCGATCCAAGGCATCATGGAGCGAAGTTTCGCACCAACGACTTCTATTTGATGCTCTTCACCTTGACGACGCTTGGCTTTCATCGTTGCAAACTTAGCCTTATTATCTAAGATAAACTCTTTAGCAAATTCACCATCTTGAATTTCTTTAAGAATTTTTTTCATTTCAATCTTAGTTTGATCTGTCACAATTCGAGGACCACGAGTTAAGTCGCCGTACTCGGCAGTATTAGATATGCTGTATCGCATATCTGAGATACCGCCGTAATACATCAAATCAACAATGAGCTTTAACTCGTGCAAACACTCAAAATATGCCATCTCTGGCGCATACCCGGCTTCCACGAGAGTTTCAAAACCAGCCTGGACTAATGCTGACGCGCCACCGCATAAAACAGCTTGCTCGCCAAATAAATCAGTTTCAGTTTCTTCTCGGAAATTTGTTTCCAAAATACCAGCACGACCGCCACCATTGGCCATTGCATAAGAAAGTGCAATTGACTTGGCTCGGCCGGAAGCATCCTGGTGAACCGCGATTAGGGAAGGAACCCCACCACCTTCTTCATACGTTGATCGAACCATATGACCAGGCCCCTTAGGCGCGATCATTATAACGTCGGTAGATTTTGGAGCTTCAATCTGACCAAAGTGGATATTGAAGCCATGCGCAAAGGCTAATACCGCGCCTTCTTTTAAATTCGGAGCAATTTCTTGGTCATAAACATCTGATTGAGACTCGTCAGGCAATAAAACCATAACTAAATCAGCGGCCTTAACAGCATCTGCAACTGATAACACATCTAAACCCGAAGCTTGGGCCTTACCTGCTGAGCTAGACCCTTTACGCAGCCCAACCACAACAGACACACCAGAATCTTTTAAATTATTGGCATGGGCATGCCCCTGAGATCCATAGCCAAGAATAGCCACTTTCATGCCCTTGATTAAGGACAGGTCACAATCTTTTTCATAATACACTTGCATAATTCACCTCAATGATAATTTTTAGATGCCCTGGACACTAAAAGCGCTTTAGACAGGACACACCAACTACACAGTTAAAATTCTATCGCCTCTTGCAATACCAGAAATACCAGAACGCACAACTTCGACTACTGACCCTTGATCAACTGCGACTAGGAAAGCATCAAGCTTATCGCTTGTGCCAGCAAGCTGCACAGTATAAAGGTCAACACCCACATCTACAATCTGGCCTCTGAATATGTCAGCAGTACGCTTGACTTCATCTCGAGCACTACCGCTTGCTTTAATCTTCACAAGCATTAATTCCCGTTCAACATGCGGACCATCGGTAAGGTCTACCAGCTTCACAACCTCGATAAGCTTGTTTAACTGCTTCGTAATTTGTTCGAGTACTTTATCATCACCAGACGTTGTTATGGTAAGGCGAGATAAAGTTTTATCTTCTGTTGGCGCTACCGTTAAGGACTCGATATTGTAACTCCGTTGAGAGAACAAGCCTATCACCCGTGACAAAGCACCAGCTTCGTTTTCGATTAATACAGATATTATTCGCCGCATGGCATTAGCTCCGCTCAGTCTTGGTCAACCACATATCTCGCATTGCGCCATCTTTTATATGCATGGGATATACATGTTCGTCTTTGTCTACTTTAATATCCATGAAAACTAAACGATCTTTAAGGGCAAAACATTCTTTCATAGCGTCTTCTAAATCTTCTACTCGCGTCACGCGGATCCCGACGTGACCATAGGCCTCGACAAGCTTTACAAAATCAGGCAATGAATCTTGATAGGTAGAAGAAGCATAACGACCGCCATAATTCATATCTTGCCATTGCTTCACCATGCCAAGATATTCATTATTAAGATTGATAATTTTCACTGGCAAAGAATATTGAGAACAGGTTGAAAGCTCTTGAATATTCATCTGAATGGAGCCTTCACCTGTCACACAAGCAACAGATGCACTTGGATCTGCGTAAATCGCACCCATAGCTGCCGGCAACCCAAACCCCATAGTGCCCAACCCACCGGAGTTAATCCATTGTCTCGGACGACAATATTTATAATACAATGCTGCAAACATTTGATGCTGCCCAACATCTGAAGTCACGATGGCATCGCCATTAGTCACTTTATATAAAGTTTGAATCACGTGTTGAGGCTTGATGACACCTGTTTTTGGCTGATTATATGCCAAACAATCTCGCGCTCGCCAGCCATTGATCTGAGCCCACCACTGCTTTAATGCACCAGCATCAAGCTGTTGATCGCTAGCTGTATACATGCGCTTGAACTCTCTTAACACCCAGGCCGAACTACCCACAATGGGAATGTGAGACTGTACAGTTTTTGAAATAGACGCAGGATCAATATCAATATGGACGATCAACGCATCAGGACAGAACCGTTTGACATTGTTAGTGACTCTATCATCAAACCTGACACCAACAGCGAGGATATAATCTGCGTTATGCATGGCTAGATTTGCCTCATAGGTACCATGCATACCAAGCATACCGACAAATTGTTCATGTTCTCCTGGAAATGCGCCAAGCCCCATCAAGGTATTTGTTACAGGCACACCAAGCTCTATAGCAAAATCTTTTAATTCTTGCGATGCATTACCCTGGATAACACCACCACCTGCATAAATAATCGGCTTCTTAGCCAATAATAGCGCCTGCAATGCCTTTTTTATTTGGCCACTATGACCTTTGGTCAATGGATTATAAGAGCGTAATTTAACTTTTTTAAGGCGCTCGTAAGGAAATTTTTCATTAGGTGCTGTGATATCTTTTGGAATATCAATAACGACTGGCCCAGGCCTGCCTGTGGTCGCAATATAAAGTGCTTTTTGAATTGTCGATGGAATATCACGCGCATGTCGAACTAAAAAACTATGCTTTACAATGGGCCTAGAAACCCCAATCATATCAGTCTCTTGAAACGCATCTTCGCCGATCATATTGAGTGGCACTTGCCCAGTAATAACGACCAGAGGTATGGAATCCATATAAGCTGTCGCAATACCTGTAATGGTATTAGTTGCACCAGGACCTGACGTTGCCAGACAAACACCTGGTTTGCCAGACACCCTGGCATAGCCATCAGCCGCATGGGCTGCTGCTTGCTCGTGACGAACGAGAATATGCTCTACCTCTGTTTGACGAAATAGAGCATCATAAATATGAAGCACGGCACCGCCTGGGTACCCAAATACGTATTTTATCCCCTCGTCACTTAACGTGCGAATCACCATTTCGGCGCCGGATAACTCTTCTATTGCCATGTTTTTGCCTCGAATCCAATTAATACAGAGTTAATATCTTTCACTCGTCACCAGTAAAGCCTTCAGGACTACCAAATCTTTCCTGTACTCTCCTGTAGTTTTCAGACAATTGGTCTGCTACTATGCCAGAATTTGACGGGTTTTCAAACCCTCAAACACACGGCAATTCAGCATTAATTTGCTGAAGCCACAAACAAACCTCGTCGCTGGTAAATAGGCAGATGTTCATCATGAGAAAAATCATTTATCCAGGCACTTTTGACCCAATAACCCTTGGGCATTCAGATTTAGTGGAGCGCGCGACTAAACTGTTTGATCATGTTATAATTGCAATTGCCAAAAGCCCAAGAAAAAAGCCACTCTTTACTTTAGAGGAAAGAGTGGCTTTAGCTACACAGGCGCTTTCCCATGTTGATAATATTTCAATCGTTGGTTTTGAGGAGCTGCTCGCTAACTTTGCCACCCGTCAAAATACCTTTAATATACTGCGCGGCCTAAGAGCATTATCGGACTTTGAGTTTGAATTCCAACTCGCCAGCATGAATCGAAAAATCTGCCCAAAAATAGAAACTATATTTTTGACGCCCTTCGAGCAAACGACTTTTTTATCATCAACACTAGTTCGAGAAGTCGCCTCATTGAATGGGCCAATTGAAGAGTTTGTGCATCCGGCCGTGTCAAAAGCCTTACGAGAAAAATTTAAATAGTGCCCTGAAATTTTGACTTGCTTAACCTAGAGGATAAAAATGTCGCTTATTATTACTGAAGAGTGTATTAATTGTGATGTCTGCGAACCAGAATGCCCTAACAATGCAATATCACCTGGTGAAGATATTTATGTTATTGACCCTAAACTCTGCACAGAATGCGTGGGCCACTTTAATGAACCACAATGTCAGCTTGTTTGTCCGGTCGACTGCATTCCCTTAGATCCAAACTATGAAGAATCTAAAGAGCAGCTCCTAGACAAATACACTGCTCTGCAACAATCTTAAGTTGGACCTGAATTGGTACTTTCAAAAATTTTGTCCGCGTTGTCCGCCACAAAGCCTTGAAAAAGCTCACCATTTGGCATTCGGTGGCGCAGAGCGAATTCATAAAAACAAGACGGTACACTGTGAATTCCCTCTGTAAAATTGATGGGCACTTTATCAGCAATACTCGAGGACTGAGATAAATATACGGTTTCACCGCCTTTTATTTCGCCCCCAGCCTGGTTAAGCGAAACGCCTTTACTTTTTAACTCAGCATTTAAAATGTCTAAGTCCGTAAAAAATTGCAGCTTATTTACATTAATAGTAAAGTGATTTACTCGAAAACCAAACACATACATCCAAGCCGCATATTCAGACTCTTGCCTTAAAATGTCATATATTTTATAAGACAAAGTGTCCCACTGTCGGCCAGCCCATAAAAACTCTGGCTTAGTAAAAACATCAGGATCTACATCCTCTAAAAAATGGTCAACTCTTTCAATGAGCATGGGGGAGCACTGATCTAGTAGTAGTTCGCTAATAAAAACCTTAGGCAAACCCTCATGTGGCGCATCTAAATGACGAGCTCGAAGCTTTTTTGCTTTAAAATCATAATCACCGCCGTAAACATAACCCTGATCAAGGAAAAACTTGGCTAAATCTTCAACTCTCATGCCCGGACGGCTAAACGTACGAAGTGCAATATGATCGTTGACAATCGCCTCTCCTTTATCTTGTAAAATCTTGCGAATACGCAATACATTAGGGTTCAAGCTAGAATAATCGGCCCACAGCTGCTCGAAAATCCACTCTATTGACTGTTGTTTTGACTCCATGGCAATACCCCACCTATGCTAAAGCAGCATCAATAATATCAATAAGACTTTCAGGCTTTGTTTGCGGCCCGAAACGCTCGAGTATCTGACCATCAGTACCTATCAGAAATTTAGTAAAATTCCACTTAATACCTTCTGTCCCCATCACACCCGGTGCTGATTTTTTCAAAAAAGTAAACAACGGATGAGCGTTTGCACCATTGACCTCAATTTTTTCAAATAAAGGAAAGCTAACGCCGTAGTTCAGCTCGCAAAACGATTGAATTTCATTATCGCTGCCTGGCTCCTGTCCACCAAATTGATTACACGGAAATGCTAAAATATTAAATGGCTTATCTGTGTATCTTTGGTACAAAGCCTCCAGGCCCGCATACTGGCCGGTAAAACCACATTTGCTCGCTGTATTAACAATGAGCAAAACCTGGCCCTGATATTTAGATAGATTTTCAGTCGCCCCACCACTTCGCGACACGGTAAACTCATAGACTGATGTATTATTTATTACTTCGCTCATTCTAACCTCCCGACCTTATCCAGGTGCTTTTATGCTACTTCCCTATACACACTAAGGAAAAGAGCTCAATTCTTTATCCTGTGTAGGTATACTACCTCGGCTTTTACAATAGCTCAATCAACAACGGTAATATGGCAAATAAAATAGAAAGTACTTGGCAAGTAGAATAAAGTAAGCTAGTCTATTCATCTCTCAACGGGTGCGTAGCTCAACTGGATAGAGCATCGGCCTTCGAAGCCGAGGGTTACAGGTTCGAGTCCTGTCGTGCCCACCATCAGCTAATTAGCTGATTTAAAATACTTAGTATAATTCCTAAGTTGGCTCTGATAATTATAAGAAATTGATTTTCTTATAATGAGTCGGTTCAAATTTTTATGCTTCCCAACACCTCTCGCTCAAGTATCAATTTTAAAATTGTCATGAAGCTTGCTCCAATGAGCTATCAAGCTATCTTTATGTGCATTATTCATGGGTAGCGCCTTGAGTGCTTCAGGCCATAGCTCCCTTGCCTTACTCAGCGTGTCATCTAAATGTGGCTTCACTGCCCGCCATGGAATACCTGATTTTTTTGACCAAGATTGGAAGTGCGCCAATGAGACCACATACCATTGCTTTGTTTTACCGAGATTGAGCGCGTACTGTGTTTCATTTTCAATATAGACGTTGGTCGTTACAATATCGTAAGCAGGAGAAAGCCTTGGCGTGACCTTATCAGGATACAAAAAGCTCCAGTTTTTTAAATGTGCATCGCCATTCGCCAAGAGAATATTAACAAGCAACTGCCTTGCAAACTGTTGAGCGTCGGCAAGTCCGTCGCCAGAAAAGTCATATATAACTTTGCCGATATTCTCATAATTGGCGGAACCATATTTTTCATGAGGATATTTCACCAAAATCTGTGCAAAGTCCTCCATGTGGATACGCTGATTCTCCTTGCGGTCAAAACGCTTGATAGCAAAGACCTCTTTTTCATCGGGTAAGTTAATTTGTGGCATGTTATCGAGCTTATCCAACTCAACCAGCTTGATCTCAGGAATATCGATACCAGCCAGCCTTGCCAATGACATGGCTGTGTATTCATTCAGCGGAACAAATTTATGCTTGGTTGACGGCGTTTTGATGATCCAGTCTCCTAGCACATCACCTTTAGATAAGTTATAGCGCCCATCTTTTTCCTTCATGGAAAATTTCATTTGCACGCCAGCCAGAGAAAACTTGTTTTCTTGCGTGATTTTATCGAATTTTACTGCCTTGACCTCTCCGTGGGTTTTTAGTACGAAACCAGGAACGTCCCTAGGCTCCATGGGCAAGGCTTCAATAGCCCCCGGCAAATCTGCACCGAGATACGAGAGAATATGAAATTCATTATCAACATGTACTTTCAACCCTTGCGTGATCAACTCACGCAAAGAGCCTTCTGGAAGTAAGTTTGAAAGCACAGGATGCAGCCTTTGATTTCGTGCCCATGGTTTAGCCATAAGCTTGGCCGCATTCGAAAACTTGGGGTGGGTAGTCAGGCTGAATGTCGGGCGCGCAGGGTTATTCTTAAATGTATCCGCAAAGCTCAATACATTGCGGCCGTTCTTAAAGCCTGTAAGATAACCAATCAATACGCCGTGAATTGAAAGCTGTAATACATTCACTTCCTCAGTTGTATCTGTGCTCACTCGTTTTCTCCAAGCAATCCTTGCCATGGATCATCAGTTAATGACTTGCTGTTTTCCTTGGCCGTTTGGCTTGGCTGGGTTAATGCTGCGGTATCGTCGACCAATACAGCTAGCACGGCGTTTAACTTCTCCTGCGGGATCAGTAGCAATTCTCCCTTCAGCCCTTTGGCAATCAGCTCAAGAGTATCAAGTCGTGGATTACCTTTGGATTCAAGCCGTTGATATTGCTGGCGTGATATGCCCACGCGCATCATCATATCGCTCTGCTTGAGCTCCAATGCTATGCGGCGTTTTTTAATTTGATCGAGAAGTGAGTTCATAAAGAAACTTATATGTTGCCATTATTATATAAGAAATATATTAGTTTCTTTTTTTAAGAATAGCAACATATAAGTTTCTTTAAGAGCTTCTGATCCATTCAAGCACAAAAAGAAACTTATATGTTGCTTCTTGTGACTTTTTTCATTTGGCAACTTTCGGTTATTACATTGCACGGACGTCAAATCTACTTGTCGGAATCCAAACCTTGCAAACAGATGCGCCATTCGTCCAAAATATCGAAAATGAGGTTCAAATCGATTCCTTGTTTGTCCACCACATTTATCTCTCCAAAATACGATAGACTTTTTTTAAACCACCATTTTGCGCTACAAAATAATATGCGTAGCGAGTTAACATTACATCAACTATTTTTCGCTTCCCGCCAGAACCTAGATCAACCATTTTGCTGACGTCAGCAAAATGGTTCAAAACCCCATATCCACTGACTTCACAAGCTGCCTTTGCTTTGAATACGACTTGAGCAAAACTTTCCTATTTTTCATGCTCAAATCAATGCTGCAAATCACCCTACTAACAACCAATAGCATAATATCTTAAATAGTCGCTCCTTCCAGCTTGCAGCTGAATCAGATCACGAATACTTTATAACTTTTCAAATGAGCAAAAAAACCTGTCTTTTTTAGGAAAAAATCGCATATTTTGATAAAAAAGGCACCTGAGGGCCTGATGTAGATAAAAGCTCTACATTAATAGCACTTTGAATCCGTTCAAGTTTAGATGAGCTTCCCGGCTAAACTACTCATTTTACAATCCGGCATTATTGGGTATAATCGGGTATTGATTCAGCAATCAGGATACCCAATGAACCCCAAAATCCTACTTGGACAAGACCTCATTCAACATTACTTTTGCTCCGAGCAGGCTATGCTTATGTGCCATACGCATCACTCGAAAGCGTGATCGAGCAGAACAAAGATTTATATTATAAAGCCTTACGACGAACCCAAGGCACACTCAAACAAGATGAGCCTGATTGGGAGCCATGGCTGCGATTTTTCTTGCGCTGCCTGAAAAAGCAAAAAGATAATCTTGTTGCTCAGGTTGAGTTAGAAAAAGAAGAACGCAGCCGTGAAGCCGAATTACCACTATTGTCGACACAAATTCTGCAACTGCTTAAAAAGAATGAACGCATGTCAATTTCAGAAATAGAGACCGCTACTGGTGCAAACCGAAATACTTTGAAGGTCCGTTTGAGAGAACTGGTGAGTGTTGGGTATATTACTCAACATGGCAAAGCTAGAGCTACTTGGTATACGATTAGATAATCTTAAATTGGATTAGCATTCAGTCTTCACATTCACTTTCTAATTGCTCAATGTTGTACGAGCGATTAAAAAATATCAACTTTTTAATCACATAGACGGCATTCAACGAAAATGTATCGCAAAAGGTGGAAATAATGTCTCAAAAAATCAAGAATGTTTTTGTTAGCTACCATCATAAAGACGATGCAAGCGTTGATAAACTTTGCAAACTTGTTACAAGTAAAGGGTATAATTTTCGAAATTGATGTGGTCAAGTAAACCTGTACAACTTGACCACATTACTGTGCTTACTCGTTTTCTCCAAGCAATCCTTGCCATGGATCATCAGTTAATGACTTGCTGTTTTCCTTGGCCGATTGGCTTGGCTGTGTTGATGCTGCGGTATCGTCGGCCAATACAGCTAGCACGGCGTTTAACTTCTCCCGCGGGATTAGTAGCAATTCACCCTTCAGCCCTTTGGCAATCAGCTCAAGCGTATTGACAGCAACTCAACATCACAAATCTCGTTAAACTTCAGCACTGATTCTACGTTAACTCACCTTCACTTTTAACTCTTTTCGCTGAGAAGCCACTAAAAAACGATCAATTATACGTTTGGAAGCTCCATCTACGCCTTCAATAACACCGCCTAATGACACTATACCCAGCTCATCAATAGGATCTATTCGCTTTATATGCAGCTTCGCAAGTACAGCTTTCATACTTGGCAATAAAAGCTGAATCACTAGCCATTGATTTTCCTGCAAATGAGTTGCGAAGTGCTGTGGTACCGCTATACCGATACCTTGGAAACTTAAATCCAAGCAAGGCAATAATTCGCCAGAGATATCGATCAAGACCACCATAGGCACTTCATCCACATCATCAAAGCTAACGCGAAATACGGATCGACGCTGATGCGTATCCACTTCAGCTGGCCAGGCCACAACCATACGATTACTCTTTGTTTCTGCTTCAGGCTCTAATCGCACAAATTTAGTCTTAAAACTGATACGAGTGGTGTAATCTTTGATTTGAACACTTAAGCCTATGCCTGGGTTCCAATGAAATTGTGGTGGTATACCGAAAGGCTCGTCCATCATCAATAAGCGGTTTTTCACATCAATATCAATAATCATACTTTGATAATTCAACGGTTGGCCGTTAAAATGACACCAGGCAAAATGTCGAGCATTTTTTAAGCCATAGAGCTGAGAATACACCTGAGCGACATCATCAGGCAGCACAATTTTTTGCTTGTTTGCACCGTATGACGTCAGAAAATCTCGAATTTTGCCCATCATGGTATCCTTTTAAAAATAGCTTGGTCGCGTGATAATAATCAGGTTATGCAAAAATAACGCCAAGCTTGACTGGTTTTTTTACAGTTAGGGCAAAAACATGAAGGGCAAAACCATGAATGATCAATTAGAACATAAACAAAATTCCTGCTGCATTACAGACAGCCAAGGCAAATTGAGTGAAAAACAGGCTGTAGCAAAACTAGCATATTTAGAGCAATGGGTCATTATTGAAAACGAGGCCAAAGCTCAACTTACCAAGACTTATCCGCTGCACTCTTATCAACAAGGCATAGATTTTATGGTCAGCATTAGCACCTTTATCAATGAATATAATCACCATCCGATGGTAGAGCTTTACTACAACCGCCTAACGATAAACTGGTGTACCCATTCTGTAAAAGGACTAACCGAAATCGATTTTGCTTGCGCACAAGCTTGTGACATGACCATGGACGCTATGCTTGGGTAGCTTTATGATACTACTCAACATCAAGCCTGAGCTAACTCAGCTCTCATCCCATCAATGGCAACTTTATAATTGTCGCAGTTGTAAATAGCTGAGCCTGCCACAAAAGTATCAGCGCCAGCAGCTGCAATTGCCTGAATATTTTTTGCCGAAACGCCACCATCTATTTCAATACGAGTTTGCAACTTCCCAGCATCCACTCTTTGTCGAACACTTCTCACTTTCTCAAGCACTTGAGGAATAAAATTTTGGCCGCCATAACCAGGGTTAACCGACATGAGCAACACGATATCTAATTCAGATAAAGTGTGATCCAGCCAATGCAATGGCGTGGCCGGATTAAACACTAAACCAGCTTTACAGCCTAATGACTTTATAAGCTTTATTGATCTATCAACATGTAAAGATGCTTCAGGATGAAACGTAATGATACTAGCGCCTGCAGCGGCAAAGTCCTCTATCATGCTATCAACTGGCGACACCATTAAGTGCACATCAATCGGCGCAGTCACCCCATGATCTCTTAGTGCTTTGCACACCATCGGGCCAATAGTAAGATTGGGCACATAATGATTATCCATCACATCAAAATGCACAATATCTGCACCTGCTTCTAATACAGCGTCCACTTCCTCGCCCAGCTTAGCAAAATTTGCAGATAAAATAGAAGGCGCGATCCAATATTGATTTTTCGACATACAAATCTCCTCACAACTTAAATAAAAGTAAAATTAACGACTAGAATCTTTAAGGCACCATCTTTTTTCAGAGCGAGCTTACCATGAAATTGTGCCTTTACGTGCTGGCAATTCTTACACTATGTTTCAGCGGCTTTGCAATAGGTAAAGACATACAAAAAGATAAGTCTACTCAGCCACAAGTCAAAGATTCAGCGATAGCGTCAGGGCAAGTGTCTGTAGCACCGCCCCCTAACGCTCAGGAGCAAACACTATTACACCACCTAGCAGATTCTCTTGCTCAAACGAATAAGGCACACTGGTTGCCAATAAAAGCCCAGCCCGCGAGCATCGAGCAAGATCAGTCAGCAACACAGCTTCTTTTAATCGAGTCATTGCCGAAGGGCACAACTGTTCGTGGTAACGCTTTAGTGCTCACCAAACCTGGACTATATCCATATCAAGCAATATGGTATGACAATTTTCAAACGTCGCTGACTCATTTTGGTTGGGCTCTAATGACAGTTGGTCTGACCAACACACCAACAACCGATTACCCATCCCGTATGGCTAATCAATCGATAGACCTTGATACTCAGTTAAAAGTACTCGTGGAACAATATGAAAAAAATTACACTCAATGGACTAATGCCAGCGTTCAAAGAGGTCAACAATTAACATCATTTTCTAAAGAACAGGCGACCGCTGAGCAAGAAATTTTAATTGCTCATGGTCTAGGTGGCTATATTGCAGGCCTATTAGCTTCAGAACCAGATTCAAACCTGAGCGGATTAGTCTTGATTGATTATCAAGCTCCAAAGTCAGAGGCGGGCAATAAGCTCAACGACAAACTCAGCGAACAAGGGCCCATTCTTGAAGTGATTTTTGCCTCATCGTCATCACTCATTGCCCAGAACGCCCGTGATCGACAACGCCAAGCTGTCTTAGCTGGTAATATGGATTATCAAGTGATTCAAGCAGCAGCAGGCATTGTGTTAGATCAAAATTCCGCAGTCTGGCTTGCTAGACGAATTCATGGCTGGGCACTGAGTAATAAAAACAACGCTCCCAATTAGGCGTTAAATCAATATAGAATACAAGGCTAATTTCTATTTGATATACCCATAGCGTTATGGGTATATACCTAAAGCTAGTCAACAAAACCTCAAGTCAAGGATTTATCCCTTTATGTACTCTCTTCATTCTCAACAGCAAGGTCATTCGCAAACCTGTAAACTTGGCATCATTATCACCAATTTAGGTAGCCCTAGTGCGCCAACCCCAAAAGCTTTAAAGCGATATTTAGCTGAATTCTTAGCTGACCCACGAGTTGTGGAAACTCCACGCTGGCTTTGGTGGTGCATTTTAAATGGCATAATTTTAAATATTAGACCAAGGCGATCTGCCAAAGCTTATGCCAAAGTATGGACTGATCATGGCTCGCCTCTAACTCACACTATGTCTGAGCTTACAGTCGCACTGCGAATCAGCCTTGCGAAGAAATTTCAACAGGGCGACAATTTAAATTTTGTGGTTGATTTTGCTATGCGATATGGCGAGCCAAGTATAGAAGAAACCATGGTTCGACTACAAAATCAAGGCGTTCAACGATTTATCGTACTGCCTTTGTACCCACAATATTCCGCATCAACCACTGCATCTACTTTTGATGAGTTTGCTCGTGTGATGAGCCACCTTCGCTGGCAGCCAAGCCTGGATTTTTTACCGGCCTACTATGATAACCCTCATTTTGTGCACAGTATCGCCACAAGCATCCAACAGTTTCGTCAACAAAACGGCAGTGGCGAGCTCCTTGTTTTTTCTTATCATGGCGTGCCGCAACGCTATTTGCATAAAGGCGATCCTTACCACTGCCAGTGCCTAAAGACTTCAAGACTGATCGTTGATATATTGGGACTAGAGGACACTCAACACAAAACCTATTTTCAGTCTCGATTTGGTCGAGAACCCTGGCTACAGCCTTATATGGATAAATCTTTAGTCAAACTCGCTGAGCAAGGCTATAAAAAGATTGATATTATTTGCCCAGGGTTTTCAATTGATTGCCTGGAAACATTAGAAGAAGTGCAAATGGAAGCTCGACAAGAATTTATTGATGCTGGTGGCGAATCGCTCAACTATATTCCATGCCTGAATGCCTCATTCAACCATGTGCAACTTATTGAAAGGTTACTTGAGTCTCATATTGAAAGTCATTTATCTCAACTCAATGCGCCAGAGAAACAACGCCTAGCTGAAGACATTATTCAAAAATTAGTGCAAAAAAGCCCCAACGCAGCAAAGGATACACCTAATCTAGTGGCAAGCTCCGCTGCTGGGCCTGTGATAAGCAAAGTTGAAAAGCCATGATGCACGGGGTTTTTTTAGATACAGCAACGCTTGGCGATGGGCTTGGTTCACCAAGTTTAAACCTTTTTGGTATTGAAAATTTAATTCAATTAACTCAATTTCCTCAGACACCAAAAGACACAGCAACTATTGTCAAACGATTACAAGGTGCAGACTGCGTTATTACCAATAAAGTGCCCATTGATCAAGCAGTGCTAGAACAGTGCCCTAAACTTGCGATTATATTTACCGCAGCCACAGGCGTTGATCATATCGACCTTCAAAGTTGTAAAGCCAAGGGCATTGCCGTTTGCAATACAAGAAACTACGCCACCGCAAGCGTTGCTCAACATGTTGTGGCATCTATGCTTTATTTTGCAAATACACAACACCAGTATCATAGCTTAGTTGTTGACAAAACCTGGTCTCAACAACCGCTCTTCTCGATTATGCCATATGACATCATGGAGCTTGAAGGTAAAACTCTGGGTATTATTGGCTATGGTCATTTAGGGCAAAAATTAGCCCAACTGGCCAGTGCCTTTGGTATGAATATAAAAATCTGCCAAAGCTTTCGAGAAATATCCAGCAATTCTTTATCGCCAACATCGCCGCCTAATCGAGAAAATTTTGACTCTATTTTACAAGACTCAGATTTTATTTCTATTCATTGCCCGTTAACAGCCGCCACCAATCATTTGTTTACCGCTCAAGCGTTTCAAGCCATGAAACCCACCAGTATCTTAATCAATACGGCTCGGGGTAAAATTATTAATACGAATGCTTTAATTACAGCTTTAGATAATGGCGACATCCGTGGCGCTTCAATTGATGTATTCCCCACAGAGCCCATGCCAGAGGGGCATCCGCTGTTAGAGCCACGCCCCAATCTACTATTAACGCCACATGTTGCTTGGGGCAGCCTTGAAGCAAGAAGTCGATTAATAACAGACATTGCGCTTAATATACAAGGCTGGCTCAATAATAAAATAAGGAATGAAGTATAGACTTCATACAACCATTTTGCCGTGCTATGATCGAGCATTTAGTTTAACGCCACTCGAGTCTTTTTATGACACCTGACACTCAGCCACAGCTTTATAATGGAAAAACCTGGCTACAAAGAATCGCTAGCCTGATGTTTTATATCTCAATCATTACGCTGTTTTACTTAGCCACGTCTAAACAGACAACCATATTACCTATTTCAAATTTTGATAAAGTGCAGCATTTGGTTGCTTTTGGCTGGCTCACGTTTTTAGCTAATATTGCCTGGCGACAACAATTTATCATACGATTTTGTATAATTTTTGCCATTAGTGCCAGTATTGAAATTGCTCAAGCTTTTTTAAGCTACAGATCATCGTCTGGTTATGATCTAATTGCTAATGCTGTTGGTATTTTACTTGCAGACTTCGTTTTAGTGGTTATTCGTCGTAGTCGGCACAATCGACGACAAAGGCTCGACCATGGCGACGACTGATACTTCGGTGGTAAGTCAGTGGTTTCGCTCAAGTGTCTTAGACTGGGCTCAATTGCAAGGTCGTCATGATTTTCCTTGGCAAGCACCTCATACACCGTATAAAACCTGGATTTCTGAAATTATGCTGCAGCAGACCCAAGCTGAGCGAGTTGTCACTTTTTTTAATCGTTTCATAGAAGAACTGCCAAGTGTCTATGATCTTGCTCAAGCACAAGAAGATTTAGTGTTTCACCTTTGGAGCGGTCTTGGCTATTATACTCGCGCACAAAACCTCTTAAGGGCTGCACGACTCATCGTTGACCAGCATCAAGGGCAAGTTCCAACAGAGATAGCCACACTACTCACCCTGCCTGGCATTGGTCGGTCCACAGCAGGTGCTATTCGGTCACTTGGTCATGGTTTAGATGGCCCTATCTTAGATGGTAATGTGCGACGAGTGTTTGGTCGTTTTGCTATGATTGATGGCAAGCCCCAATCAAAAGCAATGGAAAATCAATATTGGGCCTTAGCCAATCAATTGACACCAGGTCAAAACGTACTGGACAGGGCTTTTAATCAAGGCATGATGGATCTTGGCGCTACAGTCTGCAAAATTAAAACGCCCTTATGCCAAGCCTGCCCACTGCAATCAAAATGTGCTGCATTTAATGCACAACAAATCCAAAATTTTCCGGTAACACCTTCAAAATATCGTCAACACATGCAGCTAAGTAAAGCCAAGCGTCGCCAAGAGCAACGCTTTTATCTCATTTTACAATCTGGTCATTTTCTTTTGCTCGTAAAGCGACCGCCAACTGGCATCTGGCGAAATCTTTGGTGCCCACCTGAGTATCATAGTTATGACGAACTTAAAGCAAACGTATCAGCCTTATCGTCTACCAAAGCACCTATCCAAACCCGGCCATTAAAGCCAATTTTTCATCAGTTTTCTCACTTTGATCTAAACCTTGCTCCCTATCTCGGAGACTGTACAGAAGACCAATTAGCCATCAAAATAAGCGAGCCTAACAAGTATCTTTGGTATGATTTAACTGATCCACCAAGTCTTGGGCTCGCTAGCCCAGTAATAAAGTTATTTGAGCAAATTCGAGCCATTAATATCAAGGAGCCAGAATTGTGAGTACAGTTTTTTGTCGTAAATTTCAAGAAAACCTCGACAGTTTAGATCGCCCGCCATTTCCAGGTGAAACTGGCCAGTATATTTATGAAAACTTTTCTGAAAAAGCCTGGGATGAATGGTTAGCTCATCAAAAGCGTCTTATTAATGAAAAGCATTTGGAGCTTTTTGAGCCAGACACTCGTCAATATCTTCAAGAACAAATGCTACTCTTTTTAAATAATAAACACCATGACCTAGCAACTGGCTATGTACCAAAAAATAAGCCTTAAAAACTATGAGGTTAAGCACTTTGGGCTATACTAACGACTGGTCCTTTATGAGAGTGTGTCTATGTTAACTACTATATTTGTTGTTGATAAACCTGAACTTTTTACCGACTTATCATCTGCCACTATTAGTTTTGACACTTATTTACGAGAGCATCCAAAACTAAAGGAACCCCATGTGCGGGTCATTAATCTTTGTGATATTACTCGCTATCTAAGTGAAGGCTATTATTGCTCACTTTTAGCGGAAGCGCGAAGTCATCAAGTTATACCAAACGTAAAGATCATCAATGAACTGCGCAACAATGATCTTGTGCATTGGCTGAACTTGCGATATCAGCCAAAACAAGAAACTGCGCTCTCTGGTGAATTTGTACTTTGTATGGGCACAGTGGAAGATGCAAGCTTTCAAAAGCTAGCCAATAAAATCTATCAAGATTTCACTGCGCCTATACTGTGGATTCAGTGGCACAAGAAGGATCAGGGATTAAGGTTACATATCAAGCAAGTATCCATCGCAAACCTCAATCCAGCACAACGAGCTTTTTGTCTTGCGGCCTTAGATTCTTTTTCTACAAAGCAGTGGCGCTCCAACCATCAAGCTAAAAAGTTTCGCTGGGATCTTGCAATTCTTGTCAACTGTAAAGAAGCCGTGCCACCAAGTAATAAGTCCGCCATTAGTCGTTTTATAAAGGCTGGGGAAAAGCTGGGGATTTACGCTAAAACCATCACCGCCGATGACTTTAGTCAACTCAGCCAATTTGATGGGCTATTTATTCGAGAAACCACAGCCATAGATCATCACACCTATGTTTTTTCTCGCAAGGCGGAGGACTTAGGCCTGGTTGTCATTGACGACTCAACTTCCATTTTACGCTGTTGTAACAAAGTCTTTTTACACGATGCTTTTGGCTATAAAAATGTACCAAGTATTAAATCTTTGGTTATAAACGATAATAATCAAGCCACCCTTGATGAACTAGAAAACCAGCTCGCCTTTCCTATGGTTTTAAAAATGCCCGAAGGCTCTTTTTCAAAAGGTGTGTTTAAAGTCTCAAATCAAGATGAATTGCAAAAAACCTTGAGCGAGATGCTGCAAGAATCTGCACTTATCTTAGTTCAAAAATATTTATTTACTGAATATGATTGGCGTATAGGTGTGCTCAACGGCCGAGCACTTTATGCCTGTCGCTATTACATGGCAAAAAATCACTGGCAAATTTACAATCATAGCTCTAAACGATTTTTAACCGGGGCTTTTGATACGCTACCAACTTTTGAAGTACCGTCCAAAGTGCTAAAAACCGCGCTAAAAGCGGCAAACGTGATAGGTAATGGTCTTTATGGCATAGACATTAAAGAGCATGAAAATCACGCTTATGTGCTTGAGGTTAACGATAATCCATCTATTGACCATGGTGTTGAAGACATCTATTTGGGTGAGGAACTTTATATGCAGATTATGTCGGAATTTTTGCGCCGCTTAGAAACTCGGGGCTTAGGACGTGCCTAATACTTTTCAAATTAGAGTGGCACAAACGCAAGATATTGAGGCGCTTTTACATACGGAGGCCAGTTGCTTTAGCGTCGACCGGCTCAGTAAACGTCAATTTCGACATCATATACAGTCTCCTTTAAGTGCTGTGTTAGTTGCATATAATACTAGCGACGAGCAACTGCTTGGCTATGGAATCTGTTTATGCCGGCCAGGTACTCGTGTGGCTCGCCTCTACTCGCTCGCCATACTACCAATAGCAAGAGGTCGAGGTATCGCCCTACAGTTAATGTATGCTTTAGAAGATTGCGCAGTTGAGCAAGACCGATTTTATATGCGATTAGAAGTTGCAAAAACAAATACTCAAGCCATTGGGCTTTATCAAAAAACTGACTATCGAGTTTTTGGTGAATATCCTGACTATTATCAAGATCACAGTGATGCACTGCGAATGCAAAAGCGTATCAAATGGCCAAACGATACGTCGCTGCATCGGCGTACTCCGTGGTATCAACAGCAAACCGATTTTAGTTGTGGACCTGCATCTTTAATGATGGCAATCGCTAGCCTTAAACCTAATTTTGCCTTAACACTTGAACAAGAGCTTGATATTTGGCGCGAAGCAACCACTATATTTATGACTTCTGGCCATGGTGGTTGTCATCCTTTCGGCCTTGCTCTTGCCGCAAGAAAACGTAGCTTTGAGGCTGAAATATGGGTAAGCTCGGATAAACCATTGTTAATTGAAG
>Ga0115546_1000841_pt1 | contig 20068 bp, 22 predicted proteins | sample COGITO_mtgs_1004_FD_87186 | JGI IMG/M metagenome (GOLD analysis project Ga0115546, IMG submission 87186) | Pelagic marine microbial communities from North Sea - COGITO_mtgs_100413 | ecosystem: Environmental > Aquatic > Marine > Epipelagic | place: Germany:Helgoland, sampling site Kabeltonne...
ATGCCTAATCTCAACGCTTTCCAACAACACCCAGTAGAGCGCCAAAAACACCGGCATCTGCAACAACATGGGCAGGCAACCGCCTGCAGGGTTTACTTTTTCCTTTTTATACAGCGCCATCAGCTCTTGGGACATTTTCTGGCGATCGTCGCCATAGGTCTCTTTTAAGCGCTCCATCTTTGGCTGCAGGCTGCGCATTTTTGCCATCGACCGCAGGCTCGCTGCAGACAATGGGTAGAGCAGTATTTTAATACCGATTGTCAGCAGGATAATGGCCCAACCCCAATTCCCCACCACACCATGAATAAACTTCATGGCCGCAAATATCGGCTTGGCTAGCATCCACAGGAAGCCGTAATCCACTGTTAAATCAAGATAGGGGGCAAGCGCTTCAAGCTTTTGTTGGTTTTTCGGGCCTACGTAAAACTGTGCACTGTAACGGCCTGAACTGGCAGCGGGCACCACCATTTTTTCGCCGGTGAAGCCAAGCAAATAGACGTCCTGGCCGGTCAACTTCCGCAAGCTAAAGCTGTTTTGTTGATCTGCTGGTGGAATCCACGCACTGATAAAGTAGTGTTGCACCATTGCAACCCAGCCACCCTGTATCTCTTCTTTGATGGCTTCATCTTCAATATCAGAAAAGCTGTGCTTGGCGAAGTTTTTTTCTTTCTCGCGAATAGCAGCACCCAAGTACGGTTGAATACCACCACTGGACGTCACTAAAGGCTCGTGGGAATCGCGTTTAATCTGCCCGTAAAATGTCGCTTCCCAAGGCTCTGACCCTGTATTGTTGATGTCGTAATCAACACCAATCACGTAACTGCCCGCGCTGAAACTAAAGCGCTTTATCAGAGACGCGTGATCCTGCTCAAGACGTAAATCCACTGCCAGCGTTTGATCACCCGGATTAAGTGAAAAGGAACTGCTAGAAACGCTATAAAGTGCTCTACCTTCGCGCTTATCAGTGCCGTTGCGACCAATAAGGCCACTTTGGGCGATATATTCATTCTCTTTTGAGCGGGTTAGCAACGAAAAGGGCTGGCCATCGTCTTCACGCATCTTATCTAAATGCTTGAGCAGATTGACCTGAACAATATCGCCGCCCAAGATATCTATGACAACTTCAAACACATCGGTGGTAACTGTAACGAGTCGCGTGTCCGCGATTTGCTCGATAATTGCTGGCGCTGGCGCGTCAATTACGGCGGGGAGCTCACTGATCTCATTAGTCTGGGCCGCGGGTAATTCTGCCATATCGGGAATATACACTTCCGCGCGCGGGGTGCTCTGCTGCGCGGCGCTGCGGTCTTGAAACTGGTTCCATTCGACCACCAGCAACCATGCCACGATACCAATAGCGGTAATGTTGAGAGTTTTCATCCAATCCATTCTATTTACGACCTTATAGGGTGACTGTGAGTGATAGCGTTACTGAGCGCTGTCGTTTATTGATTTACCTGAAGGGTCTACCGGCAATACCGGATCATAACCGCCAGAATGGAACGGGTGGCATTTTACAATCCTACGCAGCGTAAGATAACCCCCCTTAGCAACTCCGTAGCGACTAAATGCCTCTTCAGCATAATGAGAGCAGCTTGGAAAAAAACGGCAGTTGCTACCCAATAATGGACTGATTGCGTACTGATAACCACGAATGAGTTTAACCGCCACCTTACGCATTAGCCTTTGGCTCCTGTTCAAGTCTCAAGGCTAGTTTATGCCAAGACTGTTGTAAAAGGGTCGACATTTCTTCAGGCGACAGCTTATGCGCATCTTTTCGTGCTAAAAAGACAATATCAACAGGGACAGGAATAGTGGTTGTGCGAAAGGATTCTCTCACTACCCGCTTCAGGCGGTTGCGAGCAACTGAGGTAGGTACATTTTTTTTAGCAATAACTAAACCCAACCGCGCTGTCGACAGGCTGTTGGGTTTCGCTAATATAAGAAGTTTTGGGTGAGCCACCCGGACGCTGTTGTTATCAAATACCTGTTTGAAATCGTAGGCATTGAGCAGGCGTCGATCTTTACCAAAAGTAGCCTTGGGCATAACAAGCCCCACAGACATTACGCAGACAGGCGCTTGCGGCCCTTCGCACGACGACGATTGATAACGGCCCGGCCGCCAGCAGTAGCCATACGAGCTCTGAAACCGTGAGTGCGGCTACGCTTTAAAACGCTTGGTTGAAATGTTCTTTTCATAACGTCAAATCCAAAAAAATACCACTAAAGGCGTTGAAAGCCGTCTATTAAAACTAAGCCGCGAATAGAACCAAGCCGCGAAAGCTATGCTATATATAGACCGCCTAACTAATAATCCTAACTACAGACCCTAACTAAAACCTAAATAAAAAAGGTCCTGAACAGAAAAAGTAAACTGAGTACCGTTCTAGGGCGCGCGAGTTTAAAGAAAATCACCCCACAGATCAACGTCTAATTAACAATGCCGATGGAAACAGCCTTATTTAGGGCATAAATTCACTACCCACAATAACAACACAACTTATCCCAAGGTTTACCCACAAAAATCTCGATAAACTCAAAACCTGTGCAAAACCCGTCAATAGAAAAAATTTTTATCCCCAGATAATGGCTAGAATTTCAAATTAGCTTAAATCGACCAAATTCTATACAGACCACAAGACCAGTCATTACATTTTTATCCATGCGCAACATACCCTCTTATACAAAGGAAATCTGGTAACAACCTATTGAAATATAAACGTTTTTCTTAATTACCCACAAAACATGGAGTCCCTAATAACAATAACAATAAATAATATCTACACTATTTAAGTATATTTAATCTATTACATACATTGAAAAGCCACCCACTTAAATACAAACAAAGTGGTTAAACTTTGAGCAGCCCCGCGTATAATGGCGTCCCTATTTTAAACCCAGTTCTGTAGCAGTCTATGAATTACCCAGATGCATTCGATGTAATTGTTGTTGGTGGCGGTCACGCAGGCACAGAAGCCTGTCTGGCAGCCGCGCGCATGGGCTGTAAAACACTTCTGCTCACCCACAATATCGAAACCCTTGGGCAAATGTCCTGCAATCCTGCGATCGGGGGTATTGGCAAAAGTCATCTGGTGAAAGAAATCGATGCACTTGGCGGGGCAATGGCGCTGGCCACAGATCTAGGTGGCATTCAATTTCGCGTGCTGAACTCGCGCAAAGGCCCGGCCGTTAGAGCAACACGCGCACAGGCTGATCGTGTGCGCTACAAAGCGGCCATTCGAGAGATTTTAGAAAACCAACCCAATCTCAGTATTTTTCAACAAGCCGTCGATGATCTGATTATGCAGGGTGAACGGGTCACTGGTGTGGTTACCCAGTCTGGCATTCGCTTTAGCGGTAAAACTGTGGTGGTCACAGCAGGTACTTTTTTGGCGGGCAAAATCCACATCGGCCTTGAAAATTACTCTGCCGGTCGCGCTGGAGACCCGCCGGCCATCGCGCTAGCTGAAACATTGCGTGCACTGCCGTTGCGGGTTGAGCGGCTCAAAACCGGAACGCCTCCGCGTATTGATGCACGCAGTGTAGATTTTAGTCAGCTGCAGGAGCAGTGGGGCGATCAACCCGAACCAGTGATGTCTTATCTCGGCTCAGTTGATCAACATCCTCGACAAACCTGCTGCTGGATCACATATACCAATCAGCAAACCCACGATATTATTCAGGGCGGAATGAGTCGCTCACCGCTCTACACCGGTTTAATTGAAGGGGTCGGCCCACGCTACTGTCCATCGATTGAAGATAAAATTGTTCGTTTTGCCGATAAAGATCAACACCAAGTGTTTATTGAGCCCGAGGGTCTCGACACCCACGAGCTATACCCCAATGGTATTTCCACAAGTTTGCCATTTGATGTGCAACTGAGCCTTGTGCGCTCCATCAAAGGGTTTGAAAACGCCCATATCACAAGGCCCGGCTATGCGATTGAGTACGATTATTTTAATCCACAAGATTTACACTACTCTCTCGAAACAAAAGCCATCAATGGCCTGTTTTTCGCTGGCCAAATAAACGGCACCACTGGGTATGAAGAAGCGGCCGCACAGGGCTTATTGGCCGGTACTAATGCAGCGCTGCAAGTGCAGGGCAAGGAGAGCTGGTGTCCGGGCAGAGATACCGCCTACATGGGGGTGTTGGTTGATGATTTAATCAGCATGGGCACCCTTGAGCCCTACCGCATGTTTACCAGTCGCGCCGAATACCGCTTACTGCTTCGAGAAGACAATGCCGATGCGCGTTTGACGGAAAAAGGCCGTGAGCTAGGGTTGGTTGACGACAACCGTTGGCAACAGTTTTGCCAAAAGCGCGAAGCTATCGAGCGCGAACATCAGCGCCTTAAACATACGTGGGTGCAGCCAGGTTCAGCGGTGGCTGAACAATTGGCCCAGCATATTGAAAACAAGCTTGCTCACGAATATTCCTTGTTTGAGCTACTAAAAAGACCTGAGCTCAACTACCAAGTGATCGGTTCGCTCTACCCAGATCATCAAGTTGAAGCCAAAATTGCGCAGCAGGTTGAGATCGACGCCAAATACTCCGGCTATATCACCCGCCAACAAGATGAAGTTGATCGCTTGCAGCGCCATGAAAAGACCCGCATTCCGGCCAATTTCGATTATCACGCAGTGAAGGGACTCTCCAACGAGGTGAAGCAAAAGCTCACCGCCGCGAGCCCAGACACCCTGGCGCGGGCGAGTCGTATTCCCGGAATTACACCAGCAGCCATATCCTTGCTAATTGTGCAGTTAAAAAAACATGTCGCCTAGCGCCAAGGCTGTTGAGCAAAAAAAGCTGCTCTGTGATGGCATGGCGCAACTAGGTATTGAGGCATCAGCTGAGCAAACCGCCCTTTTATTGCGTTACATTGATCTTCTGGTCACCTGGAATAACGCTTATAACCTGACTGCCATTCGTGATCCCCGACAGATGATTGCCTTACATTTGCTCGACAGTTTGGCAGTGCTACCCTATTTACAAGGTCAGAATTTCATCGATGTTGGCACGGGCGCTGGGCTCCCAGGCATTCCGCTGGCCATTATGTGCCCAGATACACGCTTTACCTTGCTCGACAGTAATGGCAAAAAAACGCGATTTTTGTTCCATGCCCGTACACAACTTCGGCTGCTCAACCTGACTGAAATGAAAGCGCGTGTTGAACAGTTTGTTCCACCAGAAAAATACGATGTTGTGTTGAGTCGAGCGTTCACCTCTGTGGTTGATATGGTCGATAAATGCCAGCATTTAGTGAAAGACGACGGATTTTTCTATGCTATGAAGGGCAAGTTACCGAATTCAGAGTTGAGTGATTTAAGTAAAGACTATAAGGTCGAAGCCGCACATCCTTTACAAGTGCCTGGCGTTGACGCGGAACGTCATTTGCTAATTATTCGCCCGTTAAGCGGGCTAACGGTTTTACAGGAAGGCTAGATAAGTGCCACGCATTCTCTCCATCGCAAACCAAAAAGGTGGTGTTGGTAAAACGACTACCAGCGTCAATCTTGCTGCATCCCTCGCTGCCTATAAACAACGGGTTTTGTTGGTCGATATCGATCCGCAAGGCAATGCAACCATGGGTGCTGGCATTGATAAACATCGCTGTAAAACCAGCATCTATCATGTGTTGACAGAGAAAGCGCAGATTGAGGATGCCATTGTTACCTGTGAAAAAGGCCGCTTTCAGCTCCTGCCGGCCAATGGCGATCTGGTTGCTGCAGAAGTGGAGCTTATGCAGGAAATTGGCCGCGAAACCCGCCTCCGCCATGCCTTGAAGCGCGTTGCCGCCAACTACGATTACGTGATTATTGACTGCCCTCCCTCTCTCAATATGCTCACAGTAAATGCTCTGGTCGCCAGCGACGGGGTGATTATTCCGATGCAGTGCGAGTATTATGCTCTGGAGGGGTTGTCTGCACTGAATAACACCATTAAGCAAATTGCCAAGCTAATTAACCCTAATTTGTGTATCGAAGGTATTCTGCGCACCATGTACGATCCGCGCAGCAGTTTGACTAACGCAGTGTCGGCGCAATTACGTAAATATTTTGGCAGTCGTGTGTATCGCGTGAGCATTCCGCGCAACATTAGACTCGCCGAGGCGCCCAGCCACGGCCTGCCAGCCTTGGTTTACGACAGAAACTCAAAAGGGTCTATTGCCTACTTGGCGTTGGCCGGCGAAATACTCCGTCAAGCGAAAGAAAAGCGAGAACAAGATAAACCCGAGAATGGGGAAGCATAAAATTATGGCCACAAAAAGACAAAGCCTCGGAAAAGGATTGGACGCACTGCTAGGAATGGGTGATGACACTGATATCAATGATGGGTTAGAGGCTTCCAATAGTCCCTCAGAAGGTGTTTTACGCCAACTTCCCGTTGAATTTTTGCAGCGCGGAAAATATCAGCCGCGTCGCGACATCAATGCCGAAGCGCTAGAAGAGCTGGCAAGTTCAATTCGCGCTCAGGGTGTTATGCAGCCGCTGGTTGTGCGCAACATTGGACAGGATCAGTACGAGATCATTGCCGGCGAGCGCCGCTGGCGTGCCGCGCAGCAAGCAGGCCTTGATAACGTCCCAGTCATTATTCGCGACGTTTCAGACGAAGCCGCTATTGCCATGGCGCTGATTGAGAATATTCAGCGTGAAGACCTAAATGCGATGGAAGAGTGCCTCGCTCTCTTGCGTCTGCAGCAAGAATTTCAGTTAACACAGCAGCAAGTCGCCGACGCGGTTGGCAAGTCGCGCTCTGCGGTAACCAATTTAATGCGACTCGCCTCTCTTGAGAATGAAGTGCAAAAGCTGCTCGAACGTGGCGACCTTGAGCTTGGCCATGCTAAATGTCTGTTGGCGCTCGAGGGGGCAGCGCAAGTCAATGCTGCGCGCACCGTGGTTGGCGATAGCTTAACCGTGCGTCAAACCGAGGTTCTGGTTAAAAAGTTGCAATTAGGTACCTCATCAAAACCTGCGGCATTGGCACCGAGCACGCCAGATATAAAACGCTTGGAAGATGAGATCTCGGAAAAAATCGTTGTTCCAGTCTCGATTCAGCACACAGCCAAGGGCGCGGGCAAGCTTGTATTTAAGTACAACAGTGTTGATGAGCTCGATGGAATTCTCGCCCATCTGAAATAATGTACCACTTGCGGCACCCGGTCGGTGAATATCTTACATATAGGCATCTCGCGTGTTGAATATCACTATCACTATACCTATAATGCCCACCCGTCGGAGACAGCCTTTGAGCTCGATCCGCAGGGCCGGAAGAAAGGGAGTGGCAAAGGCAGTATGACGACCATCCCAATCCCACCTGTTAAACGCGTTGCGCTCTACCAAATAGCAGTGTTGCTAAGTGGCTGTGCGCTTTTGCAATGGTGGAATCCCGTGCTGGCGTACTCGGCTCTGCTTGGTGGATTAATCCAAATCTGCCCCCAAGCGTGGTTTACGCGACAGGCCTTCCGCTACGTCGGAGCCAGAAATGTTCAGTCCATTGTTCGCGCAATGTACTGGGGAGAAACAGGTAAGGTCGTTTTAACCGCGGTATTGTTTGTCACCGTGTTTTTAATGGTCAGGCCGCTTAGTGCTGGCGCCTTGTTTATCTCGTTTGTTGTAATGATTTTGGTACAGTTTGTCTCAGTAGTGAGACTGTTTAGACGCTAGTGCCGTATAAGATTCAGCTTGAACATAGTCAAGCGTTAACCAGTTGAGAGACACAGATGGCCGGCGAAAACCCCGCAAGCACGACTGAGTATATTCAGCACCACCTGCAAAATTTGGTCTACGGAAATCACCCCGAGCACGGTTGGGGCTTCGCCCATAGCGCGCAAGAAGCCGCTGATATGGGTTTTTGGGCTATACACGTTGATTCCATGCTGTGGTCAATTGGTTTGGGCTCGTTATTCTGCCTGATGTTTTTGCGCGCAGCGAAAAAAGCGCACACTGGCGTGCCAACTGGTTGGTTGAACTGTGTAGAGATGATCGTTGAGTTTATCGACGGCGCTGTTAAGGACAGTTTCCATGGGCGCAACAAAATGGTGGCCCCTCTGGCGCTAACCATCTTTGTATGGATCTTTTTGATGAACCTGATGGACCTGCTACCGGTCGATCTGATTCCGTCACTGTTAGCGCTCACGGGCGTTGAATATCAAAAAATTGTGCCGTCTACCGACCCAAATGTGACCTTGGGTATGGCGTTAGCGGTCTTCATCATGATGATTTACTACTCGTTCAAGATTAAGGGTGGCGGCTTTGTTAAAGAGCTGACTATGCACCCGTTCAATCACTGGGCGTTTATCCCCGTAAACCTCTTTATGGAAACAGTAGGCTTATTGGCCAAGCCGTTTTCGTTGGGGCTGCGGTTGTTCGGCAATATGTACGCCGGCGAAATGATTTTTATCCTGATCGCAACCATGTTTGCGGCAGGAGCAGGTGCTGGCTTTATTTCAGGCGGCCTGCATGCAGAACTCTTTGGTGAGCAGACCAGCGCCCTCTTCTGGCTAGTGATCTTTGCACTAGTTTGCACAGTGTGCGGCTTGAACCTCAAAGGGAAGATATCTACGGGTAAAACAGTTCTGCTATCAATGGCCTTTATGGCGATTGGCGGCGGGTTGTTTGCTCTGGGTGGAGGGTTAATGCAATGGGGTTGGGCGGTATTCCATATTCTGGTTATTACCCTGCAAGCATTTATTTTCATGGTACTCACTGTCGTCTATCTCAGCATGGCGCATGAAGACCACTAATTTTTATTATTAATTTTAACGACTGAAATCAGGAGTCTACGATGGAACTAGTAATCATTGCTGCGGCAATCATGCTCGGATTGGGCGCATTAGGAGCGGCTGTTGGTATGGGTTTGCTGGGTGGAAAGTTGATCGAAGCTACAGCTCGTCAGCCAGAACTTGGTCCCATGCTGCAAGGTAAAATGTTCCTGCTAGCAGGTCTGATCGATGCTGTGCCTATTATCGGTGTTGGTATCGCTATGTATTTGATCTTTGTTGTTGCTCCAGGTGTTGGCGCATAACAATTTAGCAGGCGAAAATTTAATCCATTCTTTAATGAGGTAATGGCGTGAATATTAATCTAACGCTTTTTGGTCAGATGGTGACGTTCGCATTCTTTGTGTGGTTCTGCATGAAGTTCGTGTGGCCCGTCATTATTGATGCAATGGAAGCGCGACAGAAAAAAATCGCCGATGGTCTTGATGCGGCTGACCGCGCTCTGCGAGATCTTGAGCTGGCCCAGAACAAAGCAACGGACCAGATGAAAGAAGCTAAGCAGGAAGCGGCTGGCATTATTGATCAAGCTAACAAGCGTGCTAGTCAGATCGTTGACGAGGCCAAAAATCAGGCTCGTGCTGAAGGTGACCGTATAAAAGTGGCCGCTGAAGCAGAGATTGAGCAAGAAATTAATCGTGCAAAAGAAGAGTTGCGTGCCTCTGTGGCAGGTCTTGCTCTCGCTGGTGCCGAGAAAGTTCTTGGCCACGCCATCGATGACAAAGCTCACCGCGCGTTGGTTGATAATTTAGCAGCCCAGCTGTAACCGAGGTTAAACATGGCAGAATTGAGCACATTGGCTCGACCCTATGCTAAAGCGGCGTTTGAATATGCCGATCAGGCTGGGCAGCTGCAGGGTTGGTCCGATAGTTTAGCGATTGCGGGCGCTGTTGCAGAACAGCCCAACGTCGTCAAATTGTTGGCCTCTCCTACTTATACTGCAAAGCAGCAGGCAGCTGTGTTGGTTGAAATTTGCGGCGACGCGCTGAGTGCAGCCGGTCAAAACTTTTTGGCCGTGCTCTCCGAGCACCGCAGGTTACAGTTACTGCCAGAAATTTCTAGACAGTTCGAAATTTTAAAAGCCAATCGAGAGAAAGCGGTTGATGTTGAAGTGATTTCAGCACAACTTCTAACCGACGATCAGCAGCAGCAACTCAGTGACGCACTGAGTGCAAAACTAGAACGTAAAGTAAACATGCAAGTTCGTTTAGATAAGAGCTTGCTGGGTGGTGCGGTCATACGCGCCGGGGATACCGTCATTGACGGATCTATTCGTGGCCGTTTGGCCAAACTCGCCGAGTCATTACACTCCTAAGGATTTGAGGCCCAAGCATGCAGCAACTGAATCCATCAGAAATTAGCGAAATCATTAAGAGTCGCATCGACAATCTTAACGTTTCGTCCGAAGCCCAAAATGAGGGCACCATTGTATCCGTATCCGACGGTATCATTCGTATTCACGGTCTCGCTGACGTTATGTACGGCGAAATGATTGAGTTCGACGGCGGTGTATACGGTATGGCACTAAACCTTGAGCGCGATTCAGTTGGCGCCGTGGTATTGGGTGACTACCAGACACTTGCAGAAGGACAAAAAGCGCGCTGTACCGGTCGCGTGTTGGAAGTTCCCGTAGGTCCAGAGTTAGAAGGTCGCGTTGTTGACGCACTGGGTAACCCGATCGACGGCAAAGGTGCTATTAACGCTGCCCTGACCGACCCGCTGGAAAAAGTAGCACCCGGCGTAATCGATCGTCAGTCCGTTGACCAGCCCGTGCAGATTGGCTTGAAAGCCATTGATGCGATGGTGCCGATTGGCCGTGGTCAGCGCGAGTTGATTATTGGCGATCGCCAGATTGGTAAAACCGCGATTGCAGTTGACGCGATTATCAATCAGAAAGGCTCTGGCATTAAATGTATCTACGTAGCCATCGGTCAAAAAGCCTCTTCTGTTGCCGCAGTTGTGCGCAAGCTTGAAGAGCATGGCGCGATGGAACACACCATTGTGGTAGCGGCAACCGCCTCTGATCCAGCGGCCATGCAGTACCTCGCACCGTTTGCTGGTTGCACCATGGGTGAGTATTACCGCGATCGCGGTCAAGACGCACTGATTATCTATGACGATTTAACCAAGCAAGCTTGGGCTTACCGTCAGATCTCCCTGCTCTTGAAGCGTCCACCTGGACGTGAAGCCTACCCAGGCGACGTATTCTATTTGCACTCACGCTTGCTCGAGCGCGCGGCACGCGTCAACCCCAACTACGTCGAGAAGTTTACTAACGGCGAAGTGAAAGGCAAGACAGGTTCATTGACTGCGCTTCCGGTTATTGAGACTCAGGCAGGTGACGTATCTGCGTTCGTACCAACTAACGTGATCTCGATCACCGACGGCCAGATCTTCCTTGAAGCTGACATGTTCAACGCGGGCGTTCGCCCAGCCATGAACGCCGGTGTATCGGTGTCTCGTGTGGGTGGTGCGGCTCAGACTAAAATCATTAAAAAGCTGTCGGGCGGTATTCGTACAGCGCTGGCACAGTATCGCGAACTGGCGGCATTCTCCCAGTTTGCCTCTGATTTGGATGAGGCCACAAAGGCTCAGCTAGATCACGGTCAGCGCGTTACTGAATTGATGAAGCAAAAGCAGTACTCACCGCAAAGCATCGCGGAACTGGGTCTTATGCTTTACGCGGCAGACAATGGCTACTTGAAAACGGTTGAAGTGAACAAAATCGGTGACTTCGAAGCGGCAGTGCTCTCCTACATGAAGGCAGAACACAGCGACTTAATGAAGCAAATCAACGATTCTGGTAGCTACAACGACGATATAGCCGCCGGATTTAAAGCTGCACTGGATAAGTTTGTTTCCACTCAAACTTGGTAAGTCACTTTAGGCAGGCATAAGAAATGGCAATCGGAAAAGAAGTTAGAACGAAAATTGCTAGTATTGGCAGCACGCAGAAAATTACCAGAGCCATGGAAATGGTTGCTGCAAGCAAGATGCGCCGCGCTCAAGATCGCATGGCATTGGGAAAACCCTATGCCATTCGCATCCGCGATGTGGTCAGCCATATCGCCAATGCAGTGTCTGAGTACAAGCACCAATATTTGGAACAGCGCGAAATCAAGCGTGTTGGTTTTATAGTGATATCGACGGATCGTGGGCTCTGCGGTGGTTTGAATATAAACCTCTTCAAAGCAGCTTTGCGCTCCATGAAAGCGCTGTCTGACCAAGGCGTTGAGATCGACATTTGCGCGGTGGGCAACAAAGCCAGCGGATTCTTTAATAGCGTTGGCGGCAACATCGTCGCAGCGATTAAAGATGTGGGCGATGAGCCGAGCGCCAGCGACCTTATTGGTGGCGTGAAAGTGATGTTAGACGCCTACGACGCAGGGCGTATCGATCGCTTGTTTGTCGTCAACAACGTGTTTGTTAACACCATGACGCAGCAACCCACGGTTGAGCAACTGTTGCCATTGAAGCCAAGTACCGATAGCAAGCTTTCCCATCACTGGGACTATATTTACGAGCCCGACGCCAAAGAACTGCTCGACGGCCTGCTGATTCGCTATACCGAATCACAGGTTTATCAGGGTTTGGTGGAAAATAAGGCCTGTGAGCAAGCTGCGCGAATGCTCGCGATGAAAAGTGCGACAGATAACGCCGGTGAAATGATCGACGAATTGAAACTGCTTTATAACAAGGCCCGTCAGGCAGCGATTACCCAAGAGCTGTCGGAAATTGTAAGCGGCGCTGCTGCTGTATAAAGCCCAACGAATTTTAAAAGAATTAGTAAAGAGGAACCGGACATGAGTAGCGGAAGAATCGTACAAATCATTGGTGCTGTGATCGACGTGGAATTTCCACGTGATCAAGTACCCAGCGTGTATGACGCACTAATCGTTGACAGCAAAGGCTTAACGCTTGAAGTTCAGCAGCAGCTTGGCGACGGCGTTGTGCGTACCATTGCCATGGGTGCTTCTGAGGGCGTTAGCCGCGGACTTAGCGTGCAAAACACCAAAGCGCCTATTTCGGTTCCAGTAGGAATTGAAACGCTGGGTCGCATTATGGATGTACTCGGCAACCCGATTGACGAAAGAGGTCCCATCGGCGAGAAAGAGCGCATGGCGATTCACCGCAAGCCTCCAGCCTATGACGAGCTGAACGCCTCTAGCGACCTACTTGAAACGGGTATCAAGGTAATCGACTTGGTCTGTCCTTTCGCAAAAGGCGGTAAAGTAGGATTGTTCGGTGGTGCCGGTGTTGGTAAAACCGTAAACATGATGGAATTGATTAACAACATCGCCTCTGAGCACTCAGGTTTGTCAGTTTTTGCCGGTGTTGGTGAGCGTACTCGAGAAGGTAACGACTTCTACTACGAGATGCAGGAATCAGGTGTTGTAAACATTGAAAAGCCAAGCGAATCAAAAGTAGCCATGGTGTACGGTCAGATGAACGAGCCACCAGGAAATAGACTCCGTGTTGCTCTCACTGGTTTGACCATGGCCGAGAAGTTCCGTGACGAAGGTAAAGATGTACTGTTGTTTATCGACAACATCTACCGCTACACACTCGCCGGTACTGAAGTATCAGCACTGCTGGGCCGTATGCCTTCAGCGGTAGGTTACCAGCCAACACTGGCAGAAGAGATGGGTATTCTTCAGGAGCGTATTACCTCCACGAAGACTGGCTCGATCACCTCTGTTCAGGCGGTTTATGTACCTGCGGATGACTTGACTGACCCGTCGCCAGCGACCACCTTTGCTCACTTGGACTCTACGGTAGTATTGAGTCGTGATATCGCATCAAAAGGTATTTACCCAGCGGTAGATCCACTTGATTCAACATCGCGTCAGCTTGATCCGCTTATTGTTGGCCAAGACCACTATGACGTCGCCCGCGGTGTGCAGTCGGTGCTGCAGCGCTTCAAAGAATTGAAAGACATTATTGCGATCTTGGGTATGGACGAATTGTCAGAAGATGACAAGATGGTCGTAACCCGCGCACGTAAAATCGAACGTTTCTTGTCACAGCCTTTCCACGTGGCAGAAATTTTCACCGGCGCACCCGGCAAGTATGTTTCTCTGAAAGACACCATTGCTGGATTTAAAGGCATTCTTGCCGGCGAATACGACAGCTTGCCAGAACAAGCGTTCTACATGGTTGGCTCAATCGAAGAAGCGGTCGAGAAAAGCAAGAAGCTCTAATACCAGGAAGCAGGCAGTATAATTATGGCTATGACAGTTCATTGCGACATCGTAAGTGCGGACGAATCAATCTTCTCTGGTTTGATTGAGATGGTTGTCGCCACAGGGTCACTCGGAGAGCTCGGTGTCACTGCGGGTCACGCCCCACTGCTGAGCGATCTCAAGCCGGGCCCCGTCCGCTTGATAAAGCAAAATGGCGAAGAAGAGATCTACTACCTCTCTGGTGGCTACTTAGAAGTACAGCCCAATATGGTCTCCATTTTGGCTGATACTGCGGTTCGCGCTAACGATCTAGACGAGGCCGCGGCTGCTGAAGCGGTTAAATCTGCAGAGCACGCCCTTGCCAACCAGTCGGGAGAAATTGAGTACTCCAAAGCTGCGGCAATGTTAGCGGAAGCCACTGCTCAACTGCGCACAATCTCACAACTTCGTAAAAAGCTTGGCGGTTAATGGGCCAAACATTAAAAAAGGGTGGCTCTGCTGCCCTTTTTTTATGGCCGAAATTTTTTTATGCAATACCAAATAGATTGGCCTCCTAAGACTTGTGTTGTGGACACTTTGGCAGTAACGTGAGGTCGATTATTGCTGCGAAGTAGCTATTATTCAGTGATCTAAAGAGCCCTTAAATTATGACAAAAACGGACATTGTTATTCTCGCTGCCGGCAAAGGCACCCGTATGCAATCGGCATTGCCAAAAGTGCTGCACAAGCTCGCGGGAAAACCCCTCTTAGGCCATGTTCTCGACGCCGCCGCTGCCCTTGGCGACTGTCACAATATAGTGGTGACGGGTCATGGTGGCGACGCCGTCCGCGCCCTTTATGCGAGCAGCAAGGTCACTTTGGTTGAGCAAACTCAGCAGTTGGGCACCGGCCATGCCGTGCTGACAGCCCTACCGTACCTGCGTGAGGACGCCAGTGTTGTGATTCTATATGGCGACGTGCCACTCATCACCACCGCAACGCTAACTAAAATGCTCTCAGCGGTAAGCTCAAACAGTCTAGGGCTCCTCACCGTCACACTGGGAAACCCCCACGGCTACGGCCGTATCGTTCGTGCCGCTGATGGACAAATAGAATCCATCGTCGAACAAAAAGATGCCAGCCCAGAGCAACAGAAGCTCTGCGAGGTGAACACCGGCGTTATGGCGCTAACGACTGAACAGTTAGCGCGATGGCTGCCGATGATTGGCAACAGCAATGCGCAAGGCGAATATTACCTAACCGATATCATAGCGCTCGCCCGCCGCGATGGCTGTCGCGTCACCAGCGTTCAACCGAGCTCAGCCAGTGAAGTTGAGGGCGTTAATAATCGCCAGCAACTCGCAGCACTAGAGCGTGCCTATCAACGGCAGCTGGCCGAGCAGCTTATGGCGTCTGGCACGACCTTGGCGGATCCAGCTCGCTTTGATCAGCGCGGCACATTGAGCGCGGGCACTGACAATTTTATCGATGTGAATTGCGTGTTTGAAGGCGATGTCACCATTGGCTCCGGCGTCACCGTGGGTCCAAACTGTTTGATTATCAACAGCACCCTTGGCGACAACGTCACCGTCAATGCCAATACCGTTATTGAGCAGGCAACCATTGGTGATAGGGCTGTGCTCGGGCCTTTTGCCCGCCTGCGCCCCGGCACTCAGCTAGGTAGCGATACCAAAGTGGGCAATTTTGTTGAAACCAAAAAAGCCATTGTCGGCCCGGGCAGCAAAATTAATCACCTCAGTTATGTTGGCGACGCAGAGCTCGGCGCCAACGTCAATATTGGCGCTGGTACCATCACCTGCAACTATGATGGGGTGAATAAATTCAAAACCGAGATTGGCGATAACAGCTTTGTTGGCTCCAACAGCACCTTGATTGCGCCACTATCAATTGGCGTCGACGGCTTCATCGCAGCCGGCTCCACCGTCAACAGCGAAGTACCAGCGGGCCACTTAGCAGTGGCACGCAGTAAACAACGGAACATCTCTGGCTGGAAACGGCCGACGAAAAAATAAAAGGAACAGTGAACTATGTGTGGAATTGTTGGCGCCGCGGCCCAGAGAAATGTCTATAAAATCCTTATCGAAGGCCTTCGTCGCCTCGAATATCGCGGTTACGACTCTGCGGGATTTTCGATAATTGATGATCAGCACAAACTGCACACGAGGAAAACCGTAGGTAAGGTCGTAGAACTCGAAAAAGAGGCTGAACGCCACCCTGCTGCCGGCCACGTTGGCATTTCCCACACCCGCTGGGCAACCCACGGTGAGCCCAGCGTCGTCAATTCTCATCCCCACAATTCGGGGAGCGTGTCAGTGGTGCACAACGGCATTATTGAAAACCACGATCAACTGCGCGCGGAGCTTAAAGGACTGGGCTACACCATTGTCTCGGCCACAGACACAGAAGTGATTGCTCACCTTGTTCATCATTACCTCAAAACTCACAGCGATCTGCGCACGGCTGTTCAGCACACCCTTACTCGTCTTGAGGGAGCCTATGCGCTGGGCGTTATTTCTGAACGTCACCCAGACATTATCATTGGCGCCCGCAGCGGCAGTCCTCTCGTAGTAGGCGTTGGCATCGAAGAGCACTACATTGCCTCCGATCAAATGGCCCTGCGCCAAGTGACAGATCGCTTTATTTTTCTTGAAGAGGGCGATTTAGTTGAGATTAGCAGTGCCGCTTATACTATTTTTGACCAGGCTGGACAGAAAGTCAGTCGTGACGTGCAGCAGCTTGACGAAGCCGATCAAATTGCGGAAAAGGGCAAGTATCGCCACTTTATGCAAAAGGAAATTTTCGAGCAGCCCACGGTGCTCGCCAACACCCTTGCCGGGCGTATCGCCGCAGACCATATCCGCGAAGCTATTTTTGGGTATCGCGCTGAAGATCTATTTGCCCTCACTCAGCATGTCCACATTGTAGCCTGCGGTACTAGCTTCCATTCTGGATTAGTCGCCAAATACTGGCTCGAAGAATACGTCGGCGTTCCCTGCCAAGTGGAGGTCGCCAGCGAATACCGCTATCGCACAGTGCCAGTTCCCGCAGGAACCCTTTTTGTTACCATCTCACAGTCAGGGGAGACCGCTGACACCCTCGCCGCGCTGCGCAAAGCGAAAGACAGCGGCTATCTTGGATTTGTCTCAATTTGTAATGTCGCCAACTCATCGTTGGTACGTGAATCCGATATTTCGTTGATGACCATGGCGGGTCCCGAGATCGGTGTGGCGTCAACCAAAGCGTTTACTACACAATTGGTTGCCCTCCAGCTGTTTACCTTAGCCCTTGGTCGGCACAAAGGTCTCGACCCTGCTATTGAAAAAGAACTTGTGCAAAACTTGCATCAGTTGCCAGCCTTGTGTGGTCAGGTATTAGCGCTGGATGGCTTGATTGAAAAGGTGTCAGAGTCCTTTGCTAATAAAAATCACGCGTTATTTCTAGGCCGCGGCGAGCAATATCCAATAGCGTTAGAGGGTGCCCTGAAGCTTAAAGAGATTTCCTACATTCACGCTGAAGCCTATCCATCGGGCGAGTTAAAACATGGGCCGTTGGCACTTGTCGACGAAGATATGCCCGTGGTGACAGTTGCACCAAACAACCAGCTTTTGGAAAAATTAAAATCCAATCTACACGAAGTGCGTGCGCGTGGCGGTCAGCTGTTTGTTTTTGCCGACGCCGCTGCGGGGTTTGTCAGCGAACCCGGCACCACGGTTATTGCAATGCCCCACGTGCCGAAAAGCTTGGAAGCTATTATTTACACGTTGCCACTGCAGATGCTGTCATATCACGTCGCCTTACTAAAAGGCACCGACGTCGATCAGCCCCGCAACTTGGCGAAATCGGTCACTGTCGAGTAAGTTCAAACAGAGAATTAGATTTGTAATATGGGAAAAGAAAAATTAGTTGAAAGATTGAGTTGGTATTACCCTCTAGAAAGATTTCATACTTTTGTTACCGTACCATTTTTAATTGGATTTCTAATTTATTATTATGGGTTTGAAAAAACAGTATTGATTAACTCAGGGTTGATTTTATGTTCTGCAATTCTTTACCAAGGACAACTATACTGGGGTATAAAATTGAGAAAAATAACCGGGAAAGAAATAGATAATGATTATTACCTTAAAAAATTTGAGAAATGGACAAGAACCAACCCCATCCTCTTATCTTCAATAGTGCTAACACTGCCAGTTCACCTTATATTAAACGAATTCAAAACAGACTCTTTCTTATTTTGGGGTTTATTTGCTCACTTTTTCTATGTTCTTGAATATGTAAATTATTATCAAAAACAGTTGATGTATGACAATATTAATGACTTTAAATATCTATTAATTAACAGAAAATTAAAGAAATCATCATTGTTGAAAGATATGCAAAAAAGAGCATTTTAGAAGATTAAAACAAAGGGTATTAAATGGAAGAAAAATATATCAAGTTCTACATAAGTTTTCACAAAGCATTTCAGAACAAGAAATCTAATTCTCTGTTCAAAACCAATCAGTCACCTTGGAATAGAACAAAACAGATAATTACAGTGTATTACTATGAATAACAAAATACCTCCACCCATTATCACTTTGATATGTGGACTGGGTATTTATTTTTCTAGACCCCTGTTTCCAAAATATAATTACATTTCAACTGATATTATTGCAGCATCATTTTTGCTGCTTGGAATAATTACTTTAATCACAGCAGTTTTGTCCTTTAGGAGACAAAGCACCACTGTTAACCCACTTCAACCTGAAAAAGCATCTTCTTTGGTTGTCTCGGGCATTTTTAAATATTCTAGGAATCCAATGTATTTAGGCATGCTATTAATTTTGATATCGATGACAATAAAATTTAATTTTGTTGGAGGCATCTTAATAATTTTTGCGTTCATTGCTTTTATTACAAAATTTCAAATTATTCCTGAAGAGACAGTACTGGAGAGATTGTTTGGAAAAGAATTTATTCGGTATAAGAAAAAAACAAGAAGGTGGATTTAAGATGGAAGAAAAATATATTAAGTTTTATAAGACCTTTCATAAAGGTTTCAAAAACAACAAGAAATCTAATTCTCTGTTCAAAACTAATCAGTCACTGTCGAGTAGACATAAACACTGAATTTAATTGGAGAGATAAGAAATAAATGAAAGATTTATTGCAAGCAGTACAATTATATTTTGAAGGTATTCACGAATGTGATGTTTCTAAGTTGAAAGAGGTTTTTCATCCTGAATCGAGTCTCTTTGATTCAGATAAGGGCACCATTTATGTAGAAAAAATAGATAGTTTTTTAGATGATGTTTCAACAAGAGTTTCTCCCGCAAGTGTTGGGCAAAAAATCAAAGCAGAAATTTTGATGATTGATTACCTATCTTCAATTAATGCTACAGCAAAAATTAGAATCCAAACCCATAAAAATGTATTCGTAGATCATTTAGCATTTGTTAAAGGGGAGAGTGGGTGGAAAATTGTGTCTAAAGTTTGGCATCTTGAGAGAGAAGAATAACCACCATGGGTGAAAAATATATTAAGTTTTACAAAACGTTTCACAAAAAGTTCAAGAATGACAGAATCTAATTCACTGTTTGTATCAATTCAGTGACCGTTGAATGATTTTGTATGGAACAGTGGATGAAAAAACTAAGTAATCTAAATTTTTTCCTAATGTGGATATTTGGTTTTTTTGTTCTTCTGTCATTTGATTTGTTTGTCGAGGGTTTTGTTTTTGAGTGGTTAGAGTGGAATGGAACAGACAAAAACGATTGGTTTTTTCCATTGTGGTGGGGAGCCGTGGTTGTTTGGTTCTTAAAAGGATCAATATCGCTTTATCAAAGATTTAAAAATACCTAAAGACAAAATCGTCGCCTACAAAACTGTTAGCTACAAAGCTCATCCACCATTCGGACCACAGCATTATGTTGAAAATAATTAAAGAAACCGTGGTTTTAGCCTGTTCCGCCGAGCATCTTTGGGCCATTTTGTCGGATGTCACTCGGTGCGATTGGGTGCCTACAGTTGACGCTATTCGGCTCGAGGGAAGCTGTCGCGTTTTTGAGATGGAGGGCATGGGCCAAGTGAAAGAGCGGATTTTGCTGCTCGATAATGACGCCAA
>Ga0115546_1000854_pt1 | contig 19949 bp, 16 predicted proteins | sample COGITO_mtgs_1004_FD_87186 | JGI IMG/M metagenome (GOLD analysis project Ga0115546, IMG submission 87186) | Pelagic marine microbial communities from North Sea - COGITO_mtgs_100413 | ecosystem: Environmental > Aquatic > Marine > Epipelagic | place: Germany:Helgoland, sampling site Kabeltonne...
CAACAGATTCGACAAATTCGCGGGACTAGACAAGGCTTCTTTCAGGACATCCTGGCACTCACCAATTACTTGTGGTTTGAGAGCTGGACAGCCTTGCTAGATTTCATGCTGGACCAGTCGAAACCGAGCAAACCCGTTCGTAGCAATACTTCTTGACTCGCCACTGACTTATCACTGAGAGACGGCTCGCGCCGTCCCAGAATGTCTGTATCTTGGAATTTGGAACTGCTGATAAACAAGTTGATGTGGATATTAAAAGCTAACCCTATCGCCACCATAGAAGCGAACATACATAAGGCCACACAAGTCGATTTAGCTTCACTCTGTTGCTTCAGAATCATATTTTGTCTGTATACCATTCTGTTTACCTGGCACAGCTACACCTGGCTTGAAACAGTTCCAGATGCTTTCTTCGATCCCCCTCTGTTGAGCCTCGGCTCGCTGCTAAAAGCATTTCCCCCCAGCCCATTTTTCCAAACGATAGATATAGCCATCGGCATATGTACCATTACGCTGCTGCTAGGGTTCTGCACTCGCCTATCGACCATACTGCTGCTAGGGCTCATCGTCGTAGGCAGCACGTTTCAATATTCACTCGGCAAAATCGACCACGGCGACGCCTTATATCTCTGCGCCCTACTCACCATGTGCTTTCAAAACTGGGGCGCACTGTTTTCAGTCGATGCTCTACTCAACAAATCGCTGAAAAAGACGTCAAGAAAGTCGCCAATCAACCATCAGCCCAAAACAGCAGATCTCTCCTTTCTAGGCGTTCTCATCGCCTTTGGATTTCTCACAGCAGGCTTTGGCAAAGCCCTAAACTGGGTAGACTTTGACCTTACAACCAGCGGTTTCCTCAGCTGGTTTTATGACGGCTACTTCAATCAAGGGCGCGGTCGGCTCTTAGCCCCACTGGTTCTACACATCAACATCCCACTGCTTTGGGAACTCATTGATGTTTCAGCTGTTGTCTTCGAGCTAGGCGTTCTGCTGGCCATTTTGTCGCGTACCGGCTGGTACACATGGCTCACCATCGCCTGCGTATTTCACCTAATGAACTGCCTGCTGCTCAATATCGAATTTGAAATGAACGCAGTCGTCTATCTGGCCTTTGTACCCTGGGCGCAGATGCCTATCGTATCTCGCATTTTCTCTGGCCAATTCTCTGGCCAATTCTCTGGGAAACTCTCTAAATCATTCTCTGACACCTCCTCCAGACGATTCAAGTGGCCACTCGCCGGACTAGCCGCACTTGGCACCTGCGCCTTTGCCCTGCGGCTGCACGTAGTTCAGACGCCAAACGTCGATCTATTCGCCATAGAATCTATGCTATTTACAGATAAATTGCTAACTAGCTGCGGCATCTGGTCAATCTCTTTCTTTATCTTCTTAATTAGCTTCAAAGCCTTTACCAGAGCGCAGCCCGCTATCCGCCAAGCCAGCATTCCAATACCGTCTTTCGCAAAAACCTTACCTCGAAAATAATACGCTTTTGCCATACTCTATTCACTTACCCTGATTAGCAATGCCATCACCCGTAATGTATTTAATAACGGGCATACTTCATTAGTCTTGATCTCCTGAAATTTCCGTAGGCATGTACCAACCATTTCAATGCAAAAGCAATTTGTGAAAGCGCGATCGCTCAGACCCAATACATACTTTCTGATTTCGATTCTGATATTGGCGATCGCACTGCGAGTCAATCACATCGATCAGCCCTATGTAGACGTATTTAGCTGGCGGCAAACCAGCACCGCCATGATGGCCGACAACTACTTTCGCACCAACTGGAACATCTTCTTTCCAGAAGTAAGCTGGGGCGGCCCCGGCCCAAACTATCAGGGCAGAGAGTTTCAAACCGTTAGCTATCTGTCGGCCCTGCTATACACAGTATTTGGCAAGCAAGACTGGGTAGGGCGCTTGGTCGCCACCACATTTGGCGTTTGGGGCGTGTTTGCGCTCTATCAGCTAGTGCGCCGCGTTTGGAACGAAGAGCGGGCACTCGCTAGCGCCCTGATCATGGCCATTATCCCCGGCGGTGTCTTCACAGAACGCTCCTTTCTACCCGACCCGGCTATGACAGCGCTAATGACCACAAGCTGCTGGCTCCTAGTCGCCCACCTACAGACAGGCAGCACACGCTATCTGCTCTTTGCCGCCCTCATTTTCACCTGGGGCGCACTGTCCAAAATTACTGGCCTCATGGTGGGCATTCCGCTGCTATATGCCCTATTTGCCATCTTGCACCAAAAGCAAGAGCTGAAGCCCAAACGACTGAGTGCGATCGCGCTGGCGGGTACGCTGTCACTCATTCCGGTCGTCATTTACTATCTTTGGGCCAAACATCTTGCCACAAACTATCCGCCCTATCACTTTGCTGGGTCCGCCAATTGGATTTGGGTTCAAGGCTTTAGCCGCTGGTTTGAAGAATCTTATTTTTTCCCAGACTTTATCAGCAGTGCCTACTACTGGCTGTGGACATGGCCAATTCTGGTCTTGTTGCTCATTGGCATCGTCCTTTCGCTCACCAGCAAACGCTTCACCGCCCAGCTAGCACCGCCACCTCAGCAGCTATCTAACAGCCTCTCTGAAGAGATAACCTCCAACAGTAGACACCTCGATAATACAAACCTCAAAGATACCGTTCCCAAAGCCCCTTGGTTCTTTCACTGGTGGCTAGTATCAGCAAGCTTCTTTTATCTCATTGGAGCCCGCGAGCTGGTCGATAACCCTTGGAATTTCCACATTTTCAATCCGGTAGTCGCCGCCTTTGCAGGCTACGGCATGTTGGCAACTAGCCAAATTCTCGCTTCAGCCATACCCCCCATTTTGCAGCCAAACTCGCCCCAAAAACCAGCTAAAAAGATTGTTTTTATTGCCACCCTTACCGTCATTTTGTTAACCATCGCCAGTGTCAGTCACATACGGCTAAAAGACATGTACAGCCGGTCTTGGGGAGAAGAAAGCTATGAGCTTGGGCTGCTGCTGCGGCAGGTCTCTGAGCCAAAAGATCTGGTGGTGACAATGTCTAGCGATTTGGGCGATCCCAACGTTATTTACTACAGCCAGCGACGCGGCTGGACCTTTCCATCTGCCAATAACGATATTGACTGGAGCGTTTTTCCAGAAGACGAGGACTATTCTATCGAAATGTTTGAAGATCTAAGGAGCAGGGGAGCCGACTGGTTAGCGATCGCAGCCACACACCAGCAAGAGCTGCAAAACGAACATCCCAAACTGTTAAAACACATCAAAACCCACTGTCAAATTCAAGCTCAACGTGAGTTCGGCTCCATTTGTAAAGTAGTGCCTCCCGCTAACAGCCTCGAACAGACTGAATAAAATGCACGCGGATTCGTTTGATCAAGCCAGCTGCCAGTCAATAGAAAACAGACCATTAGGGAACATGCTCTATCCTCACAACTTTGTCATCTTCGAGACGCACACACACTTGGCTAGCCCAAATGCAGCCTTCCTTGATGAACGGATTCTGCTCATAAATATCTTCTCCTATTTTCTCTATAGCTTCTTTTGAACTTAGTCCAGTCAAGTTTAAATTCGCCAGAATAACCGTCTGTTCGTACTGCCTTCGCGCTCTTCCAAGACTGTCAGTTGTGTACATCAATGAAACACCCTGATCAAAAAGCGCGTAGAGCAAATACAGATTGCTTCCGATGAGAGCAAATAAGAGAATAACGATCAAATACTTAGGTTTCATAACTCGCATCTGTCACAGTCAAAACTAAATCGCCTTGGCCTTGGGGAAGATAACTTCAAAACTGATAGGCGGTGCCAAAATCCCTTTTGAAACGTAGTTAGCATAGACAGCCAGCGGATAGGCTCGGCTATGAGAGTCATAGGCGTAGCTCCAGTCTTTTTCGTAAATGCCCACCTCGACAAAATAGTCGCCGCTCGCGAGATCTACGCGATCAATAGACAGCCGAAAAGTGCCTGAGTTCTCCAAAGGAATCACCTTTTGCATCAGGCCCGCTGTGGTCACGTCTAAATACTTCTGCCCGTCTTGCCCAGAGATAGATAGGGTAAAGTGGGCTGACGCTACGCTGCGCTCGTTTTTATAGTCAATCTCGATAGAGAGGCGATCGCCTGACTTCATCTGAGCTTTTGGCAATAGCCGCACGCCCGTAATCTCTATTTCTAAAGAGCCAAATCGGTTGTCATTCATCCGCAGGGGAATGCCAGATGTAGAGAGCTGATCGGCGCGGTCGGGCATCCGCTGCTGAGTTTGTACCAGCATGTCCGACGCATATTGCCCAGCTACAATGTCCGAGTCACCATATGCCTTCACCGTGCCGTGCTTTAGCCAGAGGGCGCGATCGCACAGTCGCTCGACCTGAGTCACATCGTGAGACACCAGCACAATGGCACAGCCTTGCGCTTTCATTGCCAAAATCCGCTTCAGACATTTCGACTGAAAAGCAATATCGCCTACCGACAAAAACTCATCCACTAGCAAAATTTGCGGATCGCAGTGCACCGCCACCGAAAAAGCCAGGCGCATCATCATCCCGGTGCTGTAGGTCCGCACAGGATTATCGATAAAGCCTGATAGTTCAGCAAACTCAACCATTTGATCGAACCGACGAGCCACTTCATGGCGCGGCAGGCCAGCTACAATCGCACTGACAAACACATTCTCTCGCCCGGTCAAATCGCCATGAAACCCAGCGCCCAAATCCAGCAGCGCGCCCACTCGGCCCCGCATTTCTAAACGGCCTTCGGTCGGGTAAGCCACTTTTCCCAAAATCTGAAGCAGGGTCGATTTGCCAGCCCCATTGTGGCCAATTACGCCCAGCATTTCGCCCGCATTCACCTCAAAGCAAATGCCTCTGAGCGCCCAAAAATCATCTACTGGCTTTATGCGCCGCAGGCCAGACAGCACCGCCTCCATAATGGTCAGCGGCTTGTCAGCATGATAGCGATTAAACCGCTTGCCAAGATTTTCGACGAGGATGGCACTCTCCATTCAAATCTCCGTTCAAGTTTTCCTTTAGATCTCTGCTTTTCCTTCAGATCTTTTCTATCAGATCTCTTCTATAAATCTTAAGCTCTGACGCTTAAACACATAGTAGCCAGCGGGCAGCAGCACCAGCGTCATCCCAGCGACAATGACCAAAGACAGCCAGTCTGGCGGCTCACCTTGGATAAGAATCTGTCGATAGCTGTTGACCAAAGGCACCATAGGGTTCAGCTCATAAATTCGGCGGTATTTATCAGGAATGCTGCCGACCTCATAGAAAATAGGTGTGAGGTAGAACAGAAACTGTAACAAAACGCCGAGCGTATGCTGAGTATCGCGAAAGGCAACGTTGAGCGCTGCCAAAAAGTACGAACAGGCAACTGTTAGCCCAAACTGCAGCAGCTGTAGCAGCGGCAGTAGCAAGACCCAAGGCGTTAGATTTACGCCATCAATCAACAGAAAAACAAATAAAATCGGCAGGGCTAGCACAAAGTGAATCAGACCGGTGGTGACCACAATAATCGGCAAAATGGAGGTAGGGAAACCGGGCTGTCGAATCAGCGCCCGACTGCTGATAATAACGCCCGTGGCTTGAAACAGGCAGGTTTGAAACCAGTTCCAGGCAAGTAGCCCCGAAAATACATAGGAAGCGTACTGAGGAATGTCAATTTTGATGATGACTTGAAAGACGAAGATAAAGACAAGTAGCTGCAATAGCGGGCTAATCAGGGTCCAAGCGATGCCTAGGGTAGAGCGCTTGTACATGAGTTTCATGTCGCGGTCTACGAGCGATCGCAGCAAATCCCAAAGGTAGCGTAAGCGCCACTGACGGTTAGTCGTAGATTTTAAGGGCCTAGATTGCGAAGATTTAGTGCTCATGAGCCAGCGCGACTGCCAGCGCGACTGTCAGCGCGATTGCCAGTATGACTACCCGAGGAGGAGGCCAGCAAAGCCGGTTCACTATAGCTGATCGAATCTTCAGACATTGCTGCTGCGCTTGAACGAGAAAAAGCGTCACTACGGCCCTCTTTACTGACGCGAACGTGCGATCGCCACAGCGACCACGGCCCAGCCAAATTTCCCCACACTTCTAGCAAAATCAAAGAGATGGGATAGTCACTTTTTCCGAGCAGGTACTTCAAAATCCGGTGCACATGATACACAGACAGCCCAATCAAGATCTGATAAACGCCGCGCCAGTCGCCGTCTCTGAGCCAAGTCGTCAGGTTGTAAGAAACGTGCCCCTTGCTGTAGCCATAAAGCTGGCGACGGAGCGCTTTGGTATCTTGACGATGCTTGTGCCATAGATAAGAAGCAGGCTCGTACACCAGCGTATAGCCAGCCTTGATAGTCTTATAGAAAAGATAGGTATCTTCACCCACTCCCGAAGGCATTCCGGGCCCAAGTGCTTCGTCCATCAGGCCAATCTCTGGCTGAGAGAAAATAGTCGCCCGGAACGCAGCATTTGCAGTCGCGCCCAGGCTCCAAGTTGGCATCGCATAGCGAGGAGAAGACTCAAACCACTCAGCGCTGACTTCTTTGGGCGCAAAGCCTCTGCCCAGCCCGCCGTATTTTTCAAAAAACTGCTGAGAGGGCGTTTCCAACTGCAAAGGCAAAACGTTTCCAGTCACAATCATCACATCCGCACGAACAAAGGGCGCGACGAGCTTTTCTAGCCAATCTTCAGGAATCGTCACATCGTCATCTGTGGCAATAATAATATCACCCGTACAGGCGACAAATCCGGCATTGCGGGCATAGGCGAGCCCTTGCCTAGGCTCACGCACCAGTCTCACCCCCGGAAACTCGGCAACGACAGGCGGCGTCAGGTTGGAACTCGGGTGATTGTCAACCACCACAATCTCTACATCACGATGGGTCTTTTGGGCCAGCAGGCAGGTTAAACAGTTACGCAAATCGTCTGGCCGATCGAAGGTGGCCAGATTGATAGAGACCTTTACAGCATCAGGGAGCTTTGGCCTTTCTAGGTTGGACGCTAAACCAGACGCCAAATCAGACGAACCGGTGTAGCGCTTCAAGAGCGCCGCGTAAAATTTGTACAGATGAGCCTGATCGCTAGCAGGCTCTAGCCCTAGCAGGCTAAAAAGCATTCGCTCTTTAGAGTCTGCGCTCTTGGCCTGATATAGAAGGTGATATTTCAAAGCACCTACACTAATCTTTCGATAGTTGTTGTCAATGTCTCGACTGGCCAGCGGAGCACCTTTCCACGAGAAGAAAACGCGAGTTGAAGGATATTGTTCAACGTCGAGAATTGGCGTTAGAGACGCCTCTAAACGGACATGACGAACAGCGACTTGATCGACTCGCTTTCGGCGGTTGTGAGGTCTTGGGCTCAGAGCTTGTGAGCGAGATGCCGAGACTTTATGAGGTGCCGAGGCTTTGTGAGATACCGAGTCTAGCTCGCTTAGCCGCCGAAAGCGCTGTTTGTACTGGGCTAAGCTAATTTGCTTTGAGGGTTCAAGAGCTTGCGCATTGACGACAGCCTCAACTTGTCGGCGGGCTTTGGCGTACCGAAACAGGCCGATAAGGCTACCTTTTAGCTCTGCCCAAATCAAGTCTGTGGGAATTCTGGTTGGGTGCTTGAAGGAGATCCAGGCGCGGCGCAGATCCCAGGAGATAAACCAATAGAGTGCGATCGCTAGAAAGTTCCCAAAAGACTTGGGATAGCAGGCAAAGCCACAGGCGACGTAGGCATAAAAGCCGACGCCGTTATTGGTAATTTGCGTTTTTAGCTTTTCGTAGCTGCGGCGGTGACGATGCCTGACCATCGCCGCAGGCGTATAAGCGAGTAGATGATTGCTTTCAACCACTCTAAAGAACATTTCTAAATCGCCGCCACCGTTGGTAACCGTGCCCACATCCAGCGCGGGGTCAAAGCCACCAATATCGGAAAAGAGCGCACGACGGTAGGCCATATTAGCGCCTGCGCCATACTGCCCTGCCCCGGCCATCCACCAGGGCATTTTTTCACCTGCGGGGACGTAGTATTCCTTATAGGTAAAGCCTTTACCAAAACCGCCATATTCTTCAAATAGAACTTGAGCCTCAGTTTCCAATTCGTACGGAACGATGAGCCCAGTTACCGCCATGATGTTTTCATTTTCGGCAAAGGTCTGTGCGATCGCCTTGACCCATCCAGCATCTACCACCACATCGTCATCTGTGTAGGCAATGATCTCGCCTTTAGCCTCTAAAATGGCGCGGTTTCTGGCCCAGTCTAGGCCCGGACGCGGCTCAAGAACGTAGCGAACCTGCGGATAGTTATCTTCAATCAAGGCTTTAGGGGCCTCTGTCTGAGAGGCATTGTCTACCACCAAAATATCTAGATTTGGATAGTCCAGCTTGCAGATAGCGTCTAAACAGAGCTGAAGATCTTCGGTGCGATCGCGCGTACAAACAGCCACCGTCACCAGCGGCCACTCCCCGGTGTGCTCGGCAGGCGGCAAATCAATCAGGTCTTCTAGCTTCAGTCGATCTAACGACATCGGTGAGGTTAATCCATTCGCCAAGAGCTGCTCAACAATTGCTGAACCCAGCTGTTCTACAATCAGCCTGCCAAGCAGGGCAGAAGGACATTCGGCCTCACCTCCTTCTGCAACAAATACAGGCGATTTGACATAGCCTAGCGTCACCCCGTGCAGGCGCACTAGGGCCTGCACGCCCATGTAGCCTGCTAACCCTTCAATGGTAGGAATCGGCTGGGTTAACTCAATATCAACAACTTTAATGGGATACAGCATAGTTACACTTGTTGAAGTAATCTTTTCGACCTAAACGCTAAGCAGCAAACGATGCAAAACAGAGCCAACAGAAACTTTTAGGAGAATTTTTAGGCGATGGGTTTTAGACAAAACGTCTGGTGACATGGCAGTAGAACATTTCGTTGAAAGACGAGGCACAGTACTCTTGGCAGGAGAGAACATCTCGTTTGGAGAGCGCCTTTTTGGAGAGTATTTTTTGGAGAAGGCCGTTTTTGGAGAAGGCCGTTTTTGAGCGGCTTCGCCAACTTGTCTAACCCAGTTCTTCAAAAACAAAACGTATACCCCCGGACGCAAGAGCGGTGTAATCGGATCTATTTCAATCGCCTGCTTCAGCCAGAAGAGAGTCCGGCGAGGACGGTTGCTTTGATCGCACTGCTGCGCCAAATAAAGATAAAAACTACTGCGAGAGAGACAGTAGAGATAGGGCGATATTTCAGGATGCTTTTGCCGTACTGTTTCTAGCATCTGCTGCTGCGATCTGGCCATCTGGCTAAAGTCCTGAGACATACTGCTAGCAAGTTTGCGATACCCCACCAAAAATTCTGGGACAACGCCAAACTCACAGTGTTCTGCCAAACGCAAATACAAGTCCCAGTCTTCGCAACCCTGCGCTTTGCGATGCCGAAGCTCGGCGCTGTAGCCACCAATCTGGTCTAGACACGATTTGCGAATAAGCGTAGAGCTTGCATTTCCCAAAAAATTATGGCAAATCAGCGTCTTATAAACGTTGCCTTTAATAACCGAAGCGTGGAACGCACCAGTGGCCCGGTCCTGCTCGTCAATATCGACTGACCAGGCATACACCACGCCGACAGTAGCGGGCATTTTTTGGAACTCGGCCATTAGCTTTTCTAACGCACCAGGCCACCACACATCATCCGCATCAATTGGGGCAATAAACTCTCCTTTCGCAGCTTGGATACCGGCATTGCGAGCGATCGCCACGCCTTGATTGGGCTGCCTGAGCAGGTTAATGCGAGCATCTTGCTGGGCTAGCTTTTCGACAATAGCGGCGGTGCGATCGCTAGACCCATCGTCAACCACCCAAACTTCTAGATTTTGGTAGGTCTGAGAGAGCACGGATGCGAGTGTTCCGGCAATAAAAGCGTCTGCATTATAGGCAGGCACAACCACAGAAATAAGAGGACTATAAGCCAAAGCATTAGCATCCAAAGCGTTAGCATCCACAGCATTAGCATCCACAGCATCGAGCTGAAAGGCCGTAGCCACGGGCGCTAACAACTTACCGCCGTTGAGCCCTGTGCTTCAGTAGCTAGGTTGTCAGTAGCCAGATTGTCAGTAGCCAGATTGTCAGCGGCCAGATTGTCAGCGGCCAGATTGTCAGCGGCCAGGCTCCAGCCGTGCCGAGTTTGATGCCACTGCCAAGCGTGGGAAATAATATCTGCCAAGTCAGGATATTGAGGCTGCCACCCTATCAGCTCAAAGGCTTTGTGACTGTTTCCTACCAGCGCCGGAGGGTCACCGGCTCGCCTATCTTCTTCTAATATCGAAATTGAACAGCCGGTAACGGTTTCAGCCGTTTTAATCACCTCTCTGACCGAGAAGCCATTGCCGTTACTCAAATTAATCTTTTGGCTGTCGCCACCTTCCAAGAGGTATGCCAGTCCTAGCACATGCGCCCGAGCCAAATCACTAACGTGCACATAGTCTCGAATGCAGGTTCCATCCGCTGTCGGATAGTCCGTACCCAAAATCGAGATGGCCTTGCGCCGTTTTGCAGCAGCTTGCAGCACCAGCGGAATCAGATGGGGTTCTGGATCGTGATCTTCACCCAGCTCACCAGACGGATCAGCGCCAGCCGCATTAAAATACCGAAAACAAACAGATTTTAGGCCATAGGCACGATCAAAATCGTCAAGCATCTGTTCGACCATTAGCTTGCTTCTCCCATAGGGATTGACCGGATTTTTAGGATGTGTTTCTAAAATCGGCAAGCTGTCTGGAATTCCATAGATAGCGCAGGTCGAAGAAAAGACCAGTTGAGTAACGCCTGCTGCGACCATAGCCTCTATCAGCGTCAGCGTTCCGCCAACATTGTTGCCATAGTATTTAGCCGGATTAACCGTAGATTCACCGACATAGGCATAAGCTGCAAAATGAATGACAGCAGCTACTGGATAAGTTGAAAACAGACGATCTAAGCATTCGCGATCGCCAATATCTCCTTCGACTAGCTCAGCTTTTAATACAGTCTCAACAAGATCTCGATGTCCATAGACCATATTATCTAGGATCACTGGTCTGTACCCAGCCGCTTGCAGGGCTTTGACGGTGTGAGATCCAATATATCCACCGCCACCTGTTACGAGGACTACTGGTTTGCCTGATACACTTGAAGGTTTCATATAGACCCTGATATAGACTCTGAATGGATAAATGACTTTTTGCGATTGAAAGACATGCCTTCTGCCGTACAGGCTACCGCACAGCAGAAGGCAAGCTAGCTAAGCGTTTTCAGACAAGATAGATGATTTAGAAACTCGAAGCTCAGAGAGTTAGATCTCAAAAATACTAATTGTATCTATACTGCTCGTATCTATTGGGCCAGAGAAATAGACCAGAGAAATGGGCTAGAGAAACCGTAGCCTGTCACACATCACTAAATACCGAATATCGTTAATTATTGAGACTAGTATAAATTCGGATATTGTCAGTTTACGGTGCTAGCTTATAGAAACTAGCTGCTTTCATATCAAGTTCGTAGTCTCTATAAATATTGACACAGGATATTTACAGAAGTTGTCTAGAGCATCTACGCGATATTCAGGTCAAAATGAGCGCGATCGCTTCTACAAAAAATAGGCTCTAAAACCGCTCTAAAACCGCTAATGTCTGGTGAATAGCGCGATCCACCTTCACGGTAAGATACCTCATGTAGTCTTCGATACCGAATAGTGGGGCAAAATCTGTGCAGTCGCTTCTCTCTATCGCCCGTAAGATTGACCGTTTCACTAGTGTTATTGGCAAATTCACCTACTGGCTCGTCCTGGTCATGATTGGCGTTGGCGTCTGGAACGTACTGGGCCGGTACATTGGCAACGCCATCGGCCAAAACCTCAGCTCCAACGCGCTGATCGAAACCCAGTGGTATCTATTTGATATTGTCTTTCTACTCGGAGCCGCCTATACCCTTCAGCGCAACGAACATGTGCGGGTTGATATTTTCTACGGCCAGTTCAGTCGACAGAAAAAAGCGATCGCCGATCTAATCGGCACCCTTTTATTCTTGATCCCGTTCTCCATCCTTATTATCTATTTCTCTTGGAGCTCCATCATCAGATCGTGGGCTGTCCGTGAAACCTCGCCCGATCCTGGCGGACTTATCCGCTATCCGATCAAAACGATGGTTCTTATCAGCTTTATTTTACTGATTCTTCAGGGTATTTCAGACACTATCAAGAACTGGGCCATCATCAGCAACCAACAGGCCCATAGAAAAATATCGAAAGAAGTATCAGAAGAAATATCAGGAGAGAAGCCAAGAGAGAAGCCAGGAGAAAACTCATGATGACAGAATGGTTAGGGCCTGCTATGTTCGCTGGGGCGATAGCGCTGCTTTCGTTAGGCTATCCGGTTGCCTTCTCTTTAGGAGGAGTTGCCATTCTCTTTGGCATCCTTGGCATGGCGTTTGGTATCTTTGACCCCGTTTTCCTCACTGCGATGCCGCAGAGAATCTTTGGCATCATGAATAATTTTACGCTGCTGGCGATTCCTTACTTTATTTTTATGGGTGCCATGCTAGAAAAATCAGGCATCGCCGAAGATTTGCTTGAGACGATGGGCGGTTTGTTTGGTCGTATTCGAGGCGGATTGGCGGTTGCAGTGGTAGTAGTAGGTGCGCTGCTAGCCGCAACGACCGGCGTGGTTGCAGCAACTGTTGTAACGATGGGCCTGATTTCTCTTCCTACCATGTTGCGTCATGGTTACAACAAAGATCTAGCGAGCGGAGTCATTGCGGCTTCTGGAACACTAGGGCAGATTATTCCCCCTAGCATTGTGCTAGTTGTACTAGCCGACCAGCTTGGTATTTCTGTTGGAGATTTATTTTTAGGATCAGTCATTCCAGGCCTGATGATGGCCGGAGCGTTCGTGATCCATGTATTGGCGATCGCATTCTTTCGCCCAGACATGGCCCCTGCTCTACCGGTTGAAGCGTCAGGCGTTCACGGCAGCACCTCCTCTAGCAGGGACATCGGCAAGAATATCAGCAAAATTATTCGGGTCATGGTTCCACCGCTAGCGCTCATTTTGCTGGTGCTAGGCAGTATATTTTTGGGTGTTGCGACGCCCACAGAAGCCGGGGCGCTGGGATGCTTGGGGGCCATGATTTTAGCGGCGATCAAAGGTCAGCTTAGGCTAGAAGGCTTGAGGGAAGTGTGCGATCGCACGTTGCTCACCACCAGCATGGTCATCTTTATCCTCATCGGCTCTACCGCCTTTAGCCTAGTGTTTAGAGGACTAAAGGGCGATCGCTTCATCGCAGACGCGCTGCTCAACCTACCCGGTGGTGAAATCGGCTTTTTAGTCGTCAGCATGGCCACCATTTTCATCCTAGGCTTCTTCATCGACTTCTTTGAAATCGCCTTCATCGTCGTGCCAATCTTCGCCCCCATCGCCCAGCAAATCGGGATCGATCTGGTCTGGTACGGCGTCATCATCGGCGCAAACATGCAAACCTCATTCCTCACCCCGCCCTTTGGCTTTGCGCTGTTCTACCTGCGCGGCATCGCGCCTAAAACTATCACCACTGGCAACATCTATCGCGGCGTCATTCCCTTTATTATCTTGCAGATTCTCGTGCTAATTGCCATCATCGCCTTTCCGCCCTTAGTCAGCTGGCTACCTTCGCTCAGCCAGTAGCCTCTTTTGCTAGCAGTCTCTTTCAAAGCAACGGTCAATAATATTCAACTGGTCAAAAAGACACCAAGGTTGTATATTCAACCGAATAGTATCCAGATAGTACTCAGGCCAGTGCTCAGGCCAGTACTTAGGCCAGTGCTCAGGCGCTGTATCTGTTGACCTTCCACCTCAATCATAGCGATGGTTTCGACATTTCTTTCGACAGGCGAAAGCGCCGATAAAACCCCGGTTGAGACAGCTAGAAAAGTCGCACGGCACATGTCACAAGAATGCGTTGCCCGCAGGCTGAGGCAGGTCAATCGCACTATCACCCGCCTATACGACGAAGCCTTGCGCCCTCACGGCATTACCGTCAATCAGCTCAACATCCTGGCAGTGATTATCAGCGAAAAGAAAATTCGCCCCGGTCAGCTTGGACAGGCCCTCGGCATGGAAAAATCTACCGTCAGCCGCACTATAGATCGAATGGTACGCAAAGACTGGCTGAAAATTTCGCCAGGCAAAGACAGCCGTACCCAGCTGCTCACGGTCACCGCCAAAGGCCGTAAGCTGTTGCTGTCTGTCACCCCGGTTTGGGACTCACTGCAAGCTGGGGTTCTCACCAATACTGATAGCGGCCATAATATTTTGCAAATGCTTGCTCTAAAGAGTGTCCAGGCTAGTTCACAAGCAGCTGACTCAATGGAGTCAAAGACATCCGTTTCAGCAGACGAATTCTATCTGTAGAGTTTGCAGTGCGATCGCCACTGGTTCGTCAGCTCTCTTTAGTTAATCGCCACTGGTTCGTCAGCTCTCTTTAGTTAATCGCCACTGATTCGTCGGCTCTATCTATTTGTAACTATCTATTTGTAAATTGAGAAAAGCTCAGCTCATTCACCTTATTCCAAGCCCGCACAGAGTCTCGGAACTGCTTCCAGCTATCATATATCTCCTTAAATGTGGCATCTGCGCTGGCACTCTCTTCTAACAGCGCTGTCGTCGCCTCGTTTGCCGCCGTCAAAATCTCCTCGCTATAAGGCGTCAGCTCAGTCCCTTGATCTACCAAGCTTTGCAAGGCCGCCCCGTTCAGCGCATCGTACTTTGCCAGCATATTGATATTCGACTCATAGGCAGCTGCTTTAAACACTTCCTGATATTCCGCAGGCAAATTATTCCAGGCCGTCAAATTTACCGTGGCATCTAATGTTGCACCCGGCTCCCACCAGCCGGGATAGTAGTAATACTTAGCCGCGTTCTGCAAACCTAGCTTCTCGTCGTCATAGGGGCCGACAAACTCAGCAGCATCAATCGCACCGCGATCTAGCGCCAGAAAAATCTCGCCTCCAGGCAGCACCTGCACATTTACCCCTAGCTCGGCCATCACCTTACCGCCTAGCCCCGGAATGCGCATCTTCAGACCGTTTAAGTCACTCACCGTCTGAATATTATTCTTAAACCAGCCGCCCATCTGCACGCCCGTATTACCTGCCGGAAAGCTAATAGCACCAAAGTCGGCATACAGCTTATGCATGGCTTCCAAGCCGCCGCCGTGATAGTACCAAGCGTTTTGCTGCTGAGCATTTAGGCCAAAGGGAACCGTTGTTCCAAAAGCCAGCGCCTCATTTTTGCCGACATAGTAATAGCTAGCGCTGTGGCCACATTCTACAGTGCCTTCTTGCACCGCATCCAATACGTTTAAGCCAGGAACAATTTCACCGGCAGCGTAGGGTTCAATGGTAAATCGGCCATCGGTCAGGGCAGAAACGCGATCGCTGATCGTCTGCGCACCACCAAAAATCGTATCCAAAGACTGGGGCCAGCTCGTCGCCATCTTCCACTGCACAGCGGGCAAGTCACCACTGACCGCACCGCCCTGCTGCTGCTGGCTACAGGCCGCCAGCGCCGAAGCACCCGCCGCGCTTGCCCCGTACCCCAAAACTCGTCTACGTTTCATGAGCTTAGACCGTTCCTTATAGAATGCTGGTTCATCAGCACCGCAACTGATCCCTCACAGCCATAGCACTCATTAAATCATTCCAAGGAAAATGATCGGCCCTCAGTTAACAGTCAGTAATTTAGACGCTCACACGATGTTGAATAGAGATGGTAGAATTTGTATACTATTTTTCTAATTCAGGCAGCTAGCACGGCTATACCCGTCACGGTTGTCAGAAAAGAATGTCAGAAGAGAAATAGCCAAGGACATGTAGCTCAGTTGGATAGAGCATCAGATTCCGGTTCTGAGGGTCGGGGGTTCGAGTCCCTTCATGTTCGTTATTGTTCTAATCAATCTGTTCGTTAATCAGCGTGTTTGCCAATTAGCGTTCGTCAATCGTTTTTACCGCGTACGCCCTGCACAATGCGGGATAGCTCGTTCTTTTCGTTTGCCGTGACCCGGCGCGGTGAGCCGCTAATAATACCTTCTAGGTTGCGGAACGACTCTTGGATCTGAGGCCCACCTTCGCTGATGGTGTACTCACGAATGGCCTTATCGTGCCAAGACCCGCGCATCTTAAACACGTTGATGGCCCGCGACATTTCACCGCGAACTTCTACATACTGCAGCATCAAAATCGTGTCTGTAATGGTAGAAATGTGCGAGTCCGTAATCGAGTGAGAACCCATGAATTGCTCGGTCGTGTTGGTGAAAAAGCCGGTAATTTCTTCTTGCTTAGCAAAGCCCGTCACCCCAATCACGAACTGTCGAAAGGCATTATTGCTTACCCCGCGATCTAGCGCCGAAAGTGAATCAATCGCAATCCGAGCGGGCTTAAACTCTGCAATTTGCGACTTAATAATTTGCAGGTGATCTTCTAACCCCGCAGATTCAGGGTAGGCACAAATTATTTTCAGTAGACCCTGCTGCTCTAGCTCTTCAAAGTCAATACCCCACGAGGAGGCGTTTCGCGATAGCTGCGATCGCGACTCTTCATACGCAAACAAAATTGAGCGCTCACCATTTTCACAGGCATTCGCCAAAAAGTTGCTCACCAATAGCGTCTTACCCGTGCCCGTCGCCCCCGTCGCCAAAATAATCGAATCGCGGAAGAACCCACCGCCACACATTTTGTCTAGCGTCTCTACCCCCGAAGACACCCGCACATTCGACGAACGCTGAGTCAAGCGCATCGCACCCAGCGGAAAGATACTCACCCCGTCGTCGGTAATCGTAAACGGATACTCACCCTTCATATGGGTAGTGCCCCGCAGCTTCAAAATCTCTAGCGTTCGTCGTCTACGCTCACCTTCCAAAGCATTGCGCACAATTACGACATTATCAGACACAAATTCTTCTACCCCAAAGCGAGCAACCGGGCCGTATTCTTCTACCCGCTCAGTTGTCATGAGGGTCGTTGCCCCCATTTGCTTTAGCCGAGCTAGCAGCCGAAAAATTTCACGGCGGACCACCTCAGCCGCATCATACTGATGAAAAATAGCAGTGACCGAATCGATTGAAACGCGTTTGGCCTTGTACTTACGAATCGCATACTGGATACGCTCAATCAATGCAGATAGATCAAAGCTACCGACAACCTCTTGGCCTTCAGGGTCGGGGCAGGCATCCAAAATAAAAAGCTTGCCGCTATCGATTAGCGCTTGAAGATTCCAGCCAAAGCTGTAGGCATTGGTAATAATATCGGCGGGCGATTCTTCAAAGGTGACAAAAACACCGGGTTCGTCGAAATACGTCATACCGTGATAGAGAAACTGGACCGCCAGCAGCGTTTTTCCAGTTCCTGACGTTCCACTGACCAGCGTAGAGCGACCCACAGGCAGCCCGCCATGACTGATGTCATCGAAGCCTTCTATCATGGTGCGAATTTTCTGCACACCCTTAGAACGCGTTTGCGCCTGACTATTTTGTGCCTGACTGCCAGCAGAGAACGTTGGTGTACCCATAGTGTGCTTACTAAATCGAAACAAAAAGAAATTCTTAAGAACCTTATTAAGCCATACCACGAAATAAGGGTGGGAAATAGGCTAGTTGAACGAGTCACGCGCTCTTAATTCATCATAGAGAAGGTCTAGGCCAATCAAAACCCTTTCGCGATCTGACAGGTCGCCAATAATCTTGCGCACCGGGGGCGGTAAAATTTTTGCAAGCGTGGGCGTTGCCAGTATTTTGTCCTCTTCTGCTAGCTGAGGATTTTTCAACACGTCAATAACTTTGAGCGCATAGACACCTTGAAATTCTTCTTCTAATATCGCGTTCAGCGTTTTCAAAGCCTTCGTAGAACTCGGCGTATTCCCAGCTACATACAGCTTGAGAATGTATGTCTTCTTCGAGGCACTCATAGTGGTTTAAGGGAGAAAGTAGCTTGCAGAGAAGTTCGGTTTTGAATAGGTTGCGTTCTAAGAAATTTACATTAGCTAGCGTTTTAAAATCGATTGCAAGAAGGCGGATTTGATCGGTTAGCACTCTAAAGGTTTACATATCTCTAGGGATAGAACGACGGTACATTTCGCATAGGTGAGCAATCACATCAATTAAGGTCAGTCGATAGTCTGCCAAAATGCCATCGTTGCGACCTTCTAACTGTAGCTGTTTAGAAAAATCATCTATCAATTCCATATGAATCTCGACAATCTTTGGGACAGAGATATCAGCAAAGAAAGCGACGTTGACGAAGTCATCAATTTTTTGATTAATATTGCTGTCGTCAGAAAAGTAGTTGAGAATGATGCGCTGATAGTCTTGACGCAGCTTGTCTAAAAACTCCTGGCGCTCTTCTGGACTCATATGACGAGAGAAATTTTGCTGATTGCGCTTATAGTAGACGCCAACATAGTCCAGACGCTCTTTTAGCTTTACGGTTAGTCTTTGCTGCTGCAAGCTCAGCAAAAAGAGTCGTTTATCGCTGTCATCATCAGCAACTTCAGCTAGAGGTAGGTCGTCAAATTTACGTTCAGTGGGAAGCTGGAGATAGCGATCTACGGCCTGCCGAATGGCCTCGTCTAAGTTTTCTGCAACGTCTACGTAGAAGGTGGTTACGGCCTCGTGATAGCTGTCGAGCGATCGCGCTAGCGGCCTGTCTTTTGAGAGAGACAGCACCAGCGCCGGTAGCAAGATGTCTCGATCCACTAGGTCATCTAAAGCTTGGCTCGCTTCTGGCGAAGCTTGCACGATCAAGCAGTCTATGCGATGGCGATTGCTGACTACCCAGTCGATAAAGTCTGAAGCCGAATGGCTCCAACTAACGACGAAGGTTTGCTGGGCCAGTAGCTGATGCAGGAGGTCAGCCAACGACTCAGTAGGAACGAAGACACCAACGAGAAACTGTGCAGGCAAAGCTTTTTCTTTAAATCGGAGTTAATTATTAAATCCAAACTAAACATCTGGATGATCAGGCAAAAAAGGTATTGAAAAGGAAAGGGTTCTGGGCTTAGAAGGGTTGCCATCAAGAATTTAGCCAAAATTATAGACTGGCTATTTCATTAGATTTTGCTTTACAAAAAGTAATTCTTCTAAACATGAATTAACTATAACTATTTATAAGCTATCACAACTCGGAGGTCTGCTCGCGCGTTTTCGGGTCATGATGATGGAGATGACAGGCCTTATATATCTATTGTGTAGACCCAGATGATAGCGATGCTTTTTTATCTTTTGCAATCTACCCACGGCTGTCTGAGGTCAGGCTTTGTAGCGTTGGGCACCCACTGGCGCTTGTCTTCAAGGACAAGAACAAGGGCAGCGACAAGCGCAGGGGCAAAAGCAACGGCAAAAGCAATGGCAAAAGCAATGGCAAAAGCAGCGGTAGGAATGGGCATAGCAGTAGCCTTTGCGATCGCTTCTTTTGCCCCTGTGGCGATCGCACTTCCGCTCAGCCAGCTCGCACCCGAGAGCGCGCCAACGCTGACTATCGAAACGCCGTCAGCCGAAGCGCCCTCTCCGGCTATTCTTTTTGAGCAAAACTGCGCAGGCTGCCACGTCAACGGCGGCAACATAATTCGTCGAGGGAAAAACTTGAAGCGGCGAGCAATGGTGCGCAATGGCTATGGCGAGGTGGATGCGATCGCCCATATCATCACCAATGGCAAAGGCATCATGTCGGCCTATGGGGACAGGCTGAATGAGACAGAGATTAGTGCGATCGCTCAATACGTTCACGAAAAATCCGAAGCAGGCTGGTGACTTCGGCTACGCTCAGCCACCGAAGTCTTAGGCACCGAAGTCTTAGAGATCGAGGATTGGGTTATGCACGATCCCTGTACAAGTGCTAATTTTCGCGAGCTAAAAGCTTAGCTGTCGAGACGTGAGGTTGTTTAGGGTCAGCCACTAACGGCTTTTTCTTTTTCTTCTTTTTTCTCGGTTGTTTGAGAAA